>SDBS01000757.1_pt1 | contig 32110 bp, 27 predicted proteins | sample 2277091 | NCBI WGS metagenome assembly SDBS01 (sample SAMN10404972, study PRJNA504765) | marine sediment metagenome | isolation source: marine sediment core GS10_PC15, 163 cmbsf | place: Arctic Ocean: Southern Knipovich Ridge | collected 2010 | reverse complement strand
GCGATACGTTGAGCTACGAAACGAATTTGTTGGCCAGCTATCAGGCCAGATGGAATTTAGAAACGCAAAGATTTTAGAGTTGTAATAATTTGTCGCAGGTTATTTGCTGCGGGAACATTTGAAGAAATTGTGGGTTCAAAACCACGATAAGCATCTTCTAAACTAATTTCAATTTTTGTTCTTAAGTCATCGCCGCGTCGCGCAAAATCTTGTGGTCTTCGTTGTCTTGCAAAGCCACCGCCAAATAATGACTCAAAAAAATCACTAAATTGAGCGCCACCAAAATCGCCAGCTTGAAATTGTTCACCCTGGCCTGACCACCCTGGTGGTGGCCGAAATTCTTGCCCGCCTTGCCAGGCGCTACCAAGCTCATCATATGACTTTCGTTTTTCAGGATCTTTTAGAACTTCATTCGCTTCTTGTAATTCTTTAAATTTTTCTTCAGCATTAGGCTCTTTGCTAACATCCGGATGGTATTTACGCGCAAGCTTTCGATAAGCGCGCTTTATTTGATCAGGTGCGGCGCTTTTTTCGACGCCCATGATTTTGTAATAATCTTTGTATTCCATATGCTCGATATTCTTAGTAAAAGTACATTATAACCTTATTCTTTCAAACGATAAACGTAAATAGTTGACAACAATATACCATATCTATATAAATCGCTTATATTTTAGTTTATTGAGTAAATGAGTAAAAATGCCAAATCATTGCGTTTTAATTCCAACATTTAATCCATCAAATAGTTTACTTGAATTGATTAATCAACTTTTGTCACTCGGCGAAACACAAATAATTTTAGTGGACGATGGAAGTGATGCATTACATAAAGCCGTTTTAAACAAAATAGAAAATCAACACAAAATTACAATCCTCCATCATGATCACAATATGGGCAAAGGAGCTGCACTAAAAGATGGAATGAAATATGCCTACGAAAACTTTCCAGACATCGTCGGTGTTGTCACTGCCGATGGTGATGGTCAACACACCCCAGCAGATATCATTGCCATTGGCAAAACTTTAGAAAAAGAGAAAAATAAATTAATTATCGGAACACGATGTTTTGATAGAAAAGTGCCCCTACGAAGCCGAATTGGAAATTTGTTAACTCGCAATATTTTCAAAGCTGTCGTCGGATTAAAAGTTAATGACACACAATCCGGTCTTCGCGGTATTCCACGAGACTTTATACCTAGACTTTTAGAAATTAAATCCGTTGGCTATGAGTTTGAACTAGACATGTTGCTAACATCGAAGTATTCAGGCAAACAAATTGTCGAACAAAAAATCGAAACGATTTATATCGAAAATAATAAAGACTCACACTTTAATCCAATTATCGATTCACTCAAAATTTATTTTGAATTATTTCGCTCTTCATTAATTTCATTAGCAACATCTATTATCGACAATATCGTCTTTTTTATCGCGCTGTATTTTCTGGGGATGGGCATTTTAAGCAGCCAAATTATTGCGCGAGTTATCGCCGTCTTCTTCAATTATCCCATGGCAAAAAAATATGTGTTTATCTCCGAAGGAAATAATCTCCTCATGTTTATGAAATTTATTTTGCTCGTCATCATAAGCGGCGCTGTTTCTTACGGGATCATTCGAATGCTTGTTTTTTATCTGGACTCAAACGCCATGATCGCAAAAATCAGCGCAGAGGTGATCATATATTTCGTCAACTTCTGTATCCAGCGCGATTATATTTTTTCGAAACATTCGGCAAAATAGAAATTAATGTTTGTGTGCTATTTTAGATTTTACTTCTTCAACTGATCGGGCCAAATGATTTCCTTTATGTGCGCCATTACTATAAGTATTAAGCTCTATCAAACATCGTTGCTTCCCGGATTTATCGGGGTCTGTGGGACGAATTGCACCCAGCAAACGATGATCTCCAAACCTCTCTCCCAAAACCCGCAACTCATAACATATATGAGATTTTTCAGTTGCAGGATCAATAATTCTTCCAATGCTTCTCAAGTTTTCTCCATAATCACTAAATTTGACTTGTGCAGCAACCTTTTGTAAAAATTTAACATAGATTTCATTCGCAAAACTTTCATCATTTTTATTTAAAATATCATCCTTAACTTCTGAATGAATCGAGATATAAAATAAATCATTTGCCAATGAGCCTCCCATCGGAAATGCAGTTGAGGCTTCGGAATCATCTGGATTATAAAAATATTCTGTTCCTGGAAATGTAATAATCTTATTAGTCTCAACGGGCTTGATTTTGATATTTTGTTTTTTTTGCTTCATTGGCCTTTTATTGCCGCGAGATACTTTCTTTGGGCTTGGGCTGAACATTACATGTTGATCACTAAACAAATCGACTGATGAGAACCCACTCTCACTTGATAAGGCATTCTCTTCAAGCGCCTGAACCTCTACTTCTGGAAAAGCTGTTTGATGCTTTTTTGAAGTAAATATTTTTCTATGCCAAGCGATCTTATTCAATTTAAGAAGATCTTCTTTTATATTCATGATATTTTGTTGAACTTCTGGACTTTGCGGTAAAATAGTGGATGTCAAAACCATCATCACAAAATAAATAGCAAGCGGATATATCACCAACATAATCCCAACTGATAATGCAAACAGAAAACTCGCATATTCAGACAAATACAACATTGCATTGATCATTTCACCTGTGATCAAAATATTTTTATTAGGCTTAAAGATTGAATATTGGCGATTAGTATAATCTATCACTTCATTCCAAGCACCATGAAATCTTTTATTCGTATCAGCATCAGATAAATAACCTTTAAGGTATGCCTTAGTTCTGATGCGCGTTTTCACCATCATTAATTCGAATAAAATAGTATAACAAGAATGACTAGCATGTTGATTCTCAATCAAGTCTTTAAATAAAGCAATGACTCGATCATTTCTAAAATTTGTATGGTTTATAATATTAATTAAAGTCTCTTGAAATGCTCTGACAAAAACATCAGAAAAACAAATACATTCCTCGGGAGCTTTATCTTTATTGAGATGCGCTTCATATTCTGAAATCAACCCTGTAGTCACATCTTGCTTGATAAGTCCTGTGATGATATTCACTTCTTGATAGGTTTGCTTACAAAGCAAAAACCGACAATCAATCAAGAATTCTTTTACAGGAGGAAAGCACAACAGCAAATCTTGAAAATATTGCTTTTGGAGCTCAGGAGACATTTCTTTTGATGAAGTATTATCGAAAAACATATGAACACCTTAAATTTTATACCTGGTGTTCATTGTAGTCGACAAACCTTAAGGAAATCTTAAGGCCCGGTCGAACTTTTTTGAGTTTTTTCTAACACATTGAAAAGATAGAAATTTATTTTTTGAAAAAAGTTTTTTTCGAGTTTTTATTCGATATTGGTATTTTTTCTTTTACTTTGACCCGCTTTCGAGAGATGGCCTTAAAAGTCACAAAAAAACGGATTTTTCTCTAAAACGAAGAAACTGAGTTATTCTTCTTTCAATCGCACCGTCAACACATCACATTTTGCATTATGAACAACCGCGTTTGCTGTCGAACCAAGCAGTGCTCCAAACCCAGAATGACCGTGACTTCCAACAACAATCAAATCAGATTCTATTTCATCTGCAATTCGAGTGATTTCAATTTTCGTAGGACCAATTTCAACGTGACGATGCTTTGCATCAACGTCAAATTTCGTACCTAATTTAGCAAGCTGACTTTTAGCTTCTTTGACAAGCTCTACTTCAATTTCTGCGGAGCCAATAAATGCATACCCATAACCCGGCAACGGCTCAACCACGTGTATAAGATGAAGCTCTGCATGCATTTGACGCGCTAATTCTGTCGCTTTTTTTAAGATATTATCAGCGCCTTCCATTAAATCGGTCGCAACTAAGATTCTTTTGTATTTCATCGTATCTTCCTTTTATTTCGTCATCTCGCGGCTCAAACAACCTCGTCATCCCGCGGGATCTATTAAAAATTCTGCGTGATTCAACAAGATACCGCAATCAAATCGCGGCATGACGATTTTAAAAAATTATTTAAAAATCAACCCTTTTTTCTCATTTATCACTTTAATTTCATCACCTGGTTTAAATTTACCAGCCAAAATATCTTGCGCCAAAGGGTTCTCTAAAAATTGTTGAATTGCACGTTTTAATGGTCTCGCACCATACACAGGATCATACCCTGCTTCAGCCAAAAATGCGATGGTAGATTGATCAACTTCGAGTCTAAATTCGCGGTCTTTTAATCGACTTGTTAAATTTTTAATCTGAACTTCTGCAATTTTTTGAATCTGAGTTTGGTCTAACGCGTGAAATACAACTGTTTCATCAATTCGATTAATAAATTCTGGCCTAAAGTGTCCCCCGACAATTTCCATCACCGCCTTTTTCATCTTATCATAAGTTTGCCCCACCATTTCTTGTATCACATTTGAGCCCAAGTTTGACGTCATCACAATCACTGTGTTTTTGAAATTAACTGTTCGACCCTGACCATCTGTTAATCGGCCATCATCTAATACTTGTAATAAAATATTAAACACATCATGATGCGCCTTCTCAACTTCGTCTAATAAAATTAACGAGTAAGGACGTCTGCGAACAGCTTCTGTTAAATAACCGCCCTCTTCGTAACCCACATATCCTGGCGGCGCGCCAACTAAGCGCGCAACAGAATGCTTTTCCATAAACTCTGACATATCAATTCGAATCATTGCATCTTGTGTATCAAACATAAATTCTGCAAGTGCTTTACATAATTCAGTTTTACCCACACCTGTCGGGCCTAAAAATAAAAACGAACCAACGGGTTTATTTGGATCACCCAATCCAGCACGCGAACGTCGAATAGCATTTGAAACAGAATCTACAGCTTCATTTTGTCCTATAATTCGCTCATGAAGAAACTCTTCCATGTGAAGCAACTTTTCTTTTTCGCCTTCAAGCATTTTAGACACCGGAATATGAGTCCAGCGCGAAACAACTTCAGCCACTTCTTCAGCCGTAACGCGATTACGAAATAATTTCGATTCTTTAACTTCTGTTTTTTCGGTTGCAACCAATTGTTTTTCAAGCTCCGGGATTTTGCCGTATTGAAGCTCAGACATTCGTGCTAAATCGCCTGCTCTTTTCGCCGTTTCAAATTCAATGCGTGCACGATCTAAATCTTCTTTAATATGTTGACTACCTTGAAGCGCTGCTTTTTCTGCTTTCCAAACTTCTTCAAGATCACTATATTTTTTTTCATCTAATGTAAGTTCATTATCTATATCACTTAAACGTTTTTTTGAAGCAGCATCTTTTTCTTTTTTCAACGCTTCTCGCTCAATTTTTAATTGAATAATTCGCCGACCAATTTTATCCATTTCTTCAGGCGTCGAATCAATCTCCATGCGAATCAAACTACCAGCCTCATCAATCAAATCAATCGCCTTATCTGGAAGCTGTCGATCAGTAATATAACGATTTGATAAAGTTGCAGCTGCAACAATCGCAGGATCTGTAATATCAACACCATGATGAATTTCATATCGCTCTTTTAATCCACGCAAAATTCCAATTGTCTCTTCAACTGTCGATTCATCGACTAAAACCTTTTGAAAACGTCGTTCGAGTGCTGCATCTTTTTCAATAAATTTTCGATATTCATCTAATGTCGTCGCACCAACACAATGCAACTCACCACGAGCAAGTGCAGGTTTTAACATGTTTCCAGCATCCATCGCGCCTTCTGCTTTTCCCGCACCAACCATCGTATGAATTTCATCGATAAATAAAATTATTTGACCTTCTTGCTTGCCTAAATCTTTTAAAACCGCTTTTAAACGCTCTTCAAATTCACCACGAAATTTTGCACCGGCAATTAATGCTGCCATATCCAATGATAAAATACGCTTATTTTTAAGCCCTTCTGGCACTTCGCCATTTATAACACGTTGTGCCAAACCTTCAACGATTGCCGTTTTGCCCACGCCCGGTTCCCCAATCAAAACAGGATTATTTTTTGTGCGACGTGATAACACTTGAATCACACGACGAATCACATCATCACGACCAATCACCGGATCTAATTTTCCAACTTCCGCACGTTCTGTTAAATCAACCGTATATTTCTCTAACGCTTGGCGATTACCTTCAGCATTTGGATCATTAACATTCTCACCGCCACGAATATTTTCAATTGCCGTTTCAATGTTAGATTTAATCGCACCGGCTTCTTTTAGAAACTCACCCAATCGGCCTGAATCTTCAAGCGCAGCTAAAATAAAAAGCTCACTTGAAATATAATCATCTTTTCTTTTTTGTGCGAGTTTATCGGTAAGATTTAATAATTTATTTGAATCATTGGAAATATGAATTTCGCCAGCATTACCTGAAACTTTTGGTAATTGATCAATCGCTTCATCGACTTTACTTCGTAACTTTGAAACATTCACATTGGCTTGCACTAAAAGATAACGAACCGAACCACCCTCTTGATCCAAAAGCGCTTTCATTAAATGAACCGGCTCAATAAATTGATTATCCCGTCCGAGCGCCAACGACTGCGCATCGGCTATCGCCTCTTGAAACTTACTTGTTAATTTGTCAAATCGCATGATTGTCCCTTTTACATGGGGTCAGGCTTACGGTTATGGTTTTGATCAAACTTTAGCTTGATCAGCATCACTTTTCCTCAAACCGTAACCGTAAGCCTGACCCCTTTTACCTTAACATAACATATGGGAGCAATCATAAAAATATCAAGGAATTACTATCTGGAGTTTTGAACTAGGATTGAGTGAATAACCAAGCCACTTGCTTGACAAACCATACATACCTGCTATTGTTTTTACAGAAAAACATCAATTTGATGGTGTTTTTATACTTTTTTGAGAATATTTACTGAAATTTACAGAAATGAAGGCGTTTTTATGCAAGATTATTCAGCCGGCTATCAAGCATTAGTCGATCAATTTCGTTTAAAAACTTTGCCTCATTATAGATCTTCAATGATTAAGATACACGGAAAACCAATAAAAACTATATTTGATCACCATGAAATACATGAATACTCTAAAAATTATGCCTTAAAAAGCTCTAGTGACCCATTTGCTCATCTTGAATTTGCCCTAAAATATGATGGCATAAACTTAGAAATTTTAACCTTATTTTTTCAGCAAATTAAGAAACAAGATCTTTGTCAATGGATAAAGCAACGACCAACAGGAAAATATACCCGAATAGCATGGTTTTTATTTGAAATGCTAACCGGAGAAAAACTTCCAATTCCTGATTGTAAAAAAAATCAATACATTTATTTATTAGATCCAGATAAATATTTTACAACAAAGTCTATTAAAAGTCAGCGTCACTATGTATACAATAATTTACTCGGCAACAAATATTTTTGCCCTATAATACGTCGCACACCAAAGCTTGAAAAATTCATCAAGAAAAATTTAGATGTTAAAGCTAAAAAAATCGCACAGAAATATGATCCGTCAATTCTTGCTCGTGCAAATAGCTATTTGCTAACGAAAGAAACTATGTCATCTTATGAAATCGAACATGAAAAACCAAACAAACAAAGAATTACTAAATTTATTAATTTATTACAAAAAGTAGAAACTATAGAACACCTAACAAAAGAAATTTTAATTGAATGTCAAAATACAATTGTCGATCATCGCTTCACTGATAACGATTATCGTCACAATCAAAATTATGTTGGCGAAAATATAAATCAATATTTACAAAAAATTCATTTTATTGCACCGAAGCCGAAAGATTTACCCAACTTAATGGATGGACTGCTTGAATCACTAGAAAAAATGATGTCATCTAATTGTCATCCTGTGATTATTGCAGCAGCTATTTCATTCGGCTTCGTCATTTTACATCCTTTTGAAGATGGAAATGGAAGATTACACCGTTTCTTAATACACTATATTTTAAACAGACAGAAATTTACGCCGCCAGGCATTACCTTTCCTATCTCCGCAATCATTTTGCAAAACATCAGGTCATATGATGCCATTTTAGAAACATTTTCAAAACCACTCATGTCTCAAATATCAAATTACCATCTCGACAATAATGGAGTCTTAACTGTCAATGATGAAACAGAACATTTTTATCAAAAAATTGATTTTACAAATTTCACTGAATATTTATTTGAATGCATCGAAGAAACAATTAATGTACATTTCACAAAAGAATTAGAATTTCTTGTTAATTATGATAAAGCAAAACACGCAATACAAGCGAACGTGGATATGCCAGATCACTTAATTGATTTATTCATTCGAATGCTGATGCAAAACAATGGAAAATTAGGGAAAAACAAGCGTGAAAAGTTTTTTAATATGCTTACAAGCGACGAAATTTCCGAATTAACTGAAATCGTGGTTGATAATATGTTAAAAGAAAAAATCTAATTGACTGCCTAACAAAGTGGCTATAATTCTCCATGCGACAGTCTCCTATATAATAGTAGAATCAGGTGGTTATAAATTTTTACATATCATGATCGAGTCTTTAGCAGAAAAACCGAAGTCTGTGCTAAAAGCAGTGGAACATTAATTATTTTCAGAAACCTGATTAGAAAATTGATATACCGCTTAACGAACATAACAAATGCCTGACACCTTTTTAGTGGCTTTTTCTAGCTGTCCACTAAAATCCTTAATAGCTTCAGGAATCGGATTCTGAACCAACTCTATAAGCTTTTCTTCCAGAGGCTTTAAAATACTTTCATCTACTTCTTGATCATCGGATGGAATAACCACCCAAGTATTATCTAATATTTTGTCTGAAACGTCATCGGTATAAGTTGCTTCAACCCCTTCAACCATCAATTTAAAAACCAAGTACATGGCTTCCAATCGACCTAAGGTTTTATAACTAACGAGATCTTCATTAAGCTCAGTAATTGGATCACGATAAAGTATGGATTTACCATCATCACTTTCTTTAAACATTGGGGCATTTTGTTTAAGACCTTGCTTTTTAGCTTCATCACTTGTCAGCGGCTCAGGCAAATATGCAGTTGATTTTTTATCTTGATAATCAACGCCATTTAATACTGCCGCAATTTCATTTTTTGATGCTTGCATTGCAACTCCAACAGATAATTTTGTTTGACTGTTCTCGGGATCATTCAATTTACCATCACCATAAACTCGAACCGGCTTACCGTCAATTATACATTCAACACCATCATCACCATCTTCATTATGCATCTGGTTTGCTAATAATCCGCCACACGTCGACAGCTCACCTAAAGATTTTCTTAATTCTTTTAACCGAAGGTGCCCGCCTGAAAAATTATCAGAAAGATAATGACACGCAAAATCATCGAGTTGATTTGCATAGATTGAAAGTTTGTTTGCTTTGTCATAATTTATTGAATCAGGATCGAGTGAATCTTGTGTTTCTTTTTCATTTCGCGCTTTATTAGCATGGTAAAGTGCAACTGCATGCCCTGTTTCATAAGCAGTTTTTGCCCACGGCACAAAATGATCAACATTATTTTCCAAATGTTTCAAATATTCCGGCACATCAACCATGAATTTTATTTCTTTAAGATATGAATTAAATGCTTGATTATCAAAACAACCTGACTCATCATTTAGCTCATTAATTTTTTGTATTAATTCATCCGGTGCATTTGCCAAAATACGGTAACTTGCTAAAAATCTTCTTTTCTGGTTTTCTTCATTCTCGCCTTCAGCAATAATCTTATCTGCAAAATAATCACCTGCGTACGATACAATATCCCCGCTCGTAATCTCGGACCCTTCAGAATATTCTTTCTCAACCCCATTTGGATACGAAATAACTTTTGCTTTTTCGCTGCCTTGAGTCGTTATTACTTCACCTGAATCTTTGTCATATAATGTTATTGTTTGAGCATCGCCTAAAGCTTTATGTTCTGGCGTCTGATATTCTGGCATTGGTCCTGATAAATTATCAGTCGTTGAAGACTTAACTTCTGATGTAAAAAACGAAAAAATTGAAAACCAGGATTTGCTATCATTATTTGCCTGATTCTTTTTAATCGTTGAAGCAATATCATTTTTCAACTTGCTTAGGAAAACTTGAACCGCGTCATCTGATTCAAGTGAATTTTTATTTTGATCAATATAATCAATTTTTTCCGAAAGCATTGCGCCTAATTCTGAATTCAGCGCGGATTCTGTTGATTTGCTTTTTGCTTGCAAAGCTTTCAAAAAAATTTCTATTTCTTTTCTATTTAACACTATCTTAAGCCTCATATTTTTATATGCTTAAAATATAGTACAGATTTAAAAAATCACATCCCAAAAAGCTGAGCAATTTACTCAGAATTGGCGATATATGAATTCCAGGCAGGTTTTAAAAAGATCAGAGATCGGGTCAATTCGACTCAGAAACCTGATTCAGGGTATATTTTGGAATTTCAATGATGATATCATCATTGCCTATCACGACTTGGCAGCTTAAACGTGAATCCATATCGACTTCCCAGGCGCGATTTAATGAATCATCTTCGATGTCTTCCATTTCATTTAGATTATCAATGCCTTCACGAACATACACATGACATGTCGCACATGTCCCCTGTCCCTCACAGGCGTGCTCGATCTTAATCTTATGCTTGATTAAAAGTTGCAATAAATTGTCACCCGGATTTGCATCAAAAGTAAGACCTTCTGGGCAGAAAGTATCGTGTGCGAGAATTGTGATGTTTGGCATTTTTGAATCCTTGTGATTAGATCCCGCGGTCAAGCCGCGGGATGACGATATTTATAGCCTTGTAGCGCAATAAATTATTTCTCTTGCTTTTTCCTATAATCTTCAACCGCTGCGGCGATCGCTTCTTCTGCTACAAGTGAACAATGAATTTTTGCAGGTGGCAATTCTAATTCTTTTGCAATGTCGGCATTTTTAATTTCAAGCGCTTGCTCTAATGTCATACCTTTCAACCATTCTGTTACAAGAGAACTTGATGCAATGGCAGATCCACATCCATAGGTTTTAAATTTAGCATCTTCAATAATGCCTTTATCGTTTACTTTGACTTGTAAACGTAATACATCGCCACAAGCAGGCGCACCGATCATTCCTGTTCCAACATTTGGATCGTTTTCGTCTAACGAACCAATATTATGTGGATTTTCATAATGTTCAATCAGTTTATCACTGTATAATTGTTGCATTTTGCTCTCCTCTGAACGGACAAGTCACGACTTGTCCCTACGTATATTTTAGTGTGTCCCCCAGTCAATACTGTCCATATCCACACCTTTTTTAAACATTTCCCAAAGCGGTGACATTTCTCTTAAGCGCGAAACACTTTTATGTATCAATTTCACGGTGTAATCAATTTCTTCTTTCGTTGTAAAACGTCCAAATGAAAATCGCAATGAGCTGTGTGCAAGCTCGTCATTCACACCGAGTGCGCGCAAAACATAAGATGGCTCAAGACTTGCAGATGTACACGCAGAACCGCTTGATACTGCGATATCTTTTAGCGCCATCATTAATGCCTCACCTTCAATATAATTAAAACTAATATTTAAAATGCCTGGCATCGATTGCTCTAAATCACCGTTAATATGCATCTCTTCAATACCTTCAACACCTTTTAAAAAATGTGCACGCAACGATTGAATATGCTCCATATCTTTTGACATATCTTCTTGCGCAATTCGAAATGCTTCGCCAATACCAACTATTTGATGCGTCGGTAAAGTACCTGAACGAAAACCACGCTCATGTCCACCACCATGCATTTGCGACTCTAATCGAATACGAGGTTGGCGACTAACATATAAAGCACCCATTCCTTTAGGGCCATAAATTTTATGCGCTGAAAATGACATCAAATCAACATTTAATTTTTGCAAATCAATTGGAAGCTTACCGGCACTTTGTGCAGCATCAACATGAAAAATGATATCGCGCGATCGTGTTAAGTTTCCAATCGCTTCAATATTTTGTATCACACCAATTTCATTATTCACATGCATAATCGACACAAGAATCGTATCTTTACGAATTGCCTGTTCTAAAGTTTCAAGCGATATAATGCCATTTGATTCTGGCGTTAAGTAAGTAACTTCGAATCCTTTACGCTCAAGATGCCTGCAAGAATCCAACACCGCTTTATGTTCTGTTTTACAGGTAATAATATGCTTGCCTTTTCGCTGATAAAAATGCGCCGCACCTTTTATTGCCAAATTATCAGCTTCTGTTGCACCCGACGTCCAAACAATTTCACGTGGGTCTGCATTAACAAGATCAGCAACATTTTGACGCGCTTTTTCAATCAACTCGGAAGCGGCCCAACCAAATGCATGAGATGTTGATGCAGGGTTGCCAAAAACACCTTCCCTCGTCAAACATGCTGACATTTTTTCAGCAACTCGAGCATCAACGGGCGTTGTCGCCGCATAATCTAAATAAATAGGCAATTTCATCCAACTTCCTTTAACAAGTCACATCTTTTTTCAAGATTTTGTACAACGTCTTTTAACGTAATACCATTGAGATGCTCAAATACTACCTGAGTTAATCCACCCCAAAGCTCATGTGTTAAACATTGTTGACCTGCTTGACAGTATTTTCCATTAACGCAAGACCTAGCATTAAGACTCCCTTCATCAATGGCATCTAAAATTTGAGCCATAGTGATTTCACTTTGATCCAAATTAATTAAATAACCACCGCCCGGTCCGCGAACACTTTTAACTAAATTTTTTCGACGCAATTTAGCAAACAATTGCTCCAAATAAGATTGAGAAATTCTTTGACGCTCTGAAATATCCGCAAGTGAAACTGCTTTTGAACTTCCTTGTAATGCAATATCCAACATTGCCCTAATCGCATAGCGCCCTTTGGTTGTAAGTTTCATGATATCCTCTCGAGAATTGATATTCTCATTGTACAATCAAATCGACAAAGAGTTTTTTGTTTTCGCCTTCAGGTTAATATAACCTTTTACTTTTGTCAAGTATTTATCACTGCAATATCTCTTCTCTTCTCGTCAAGCAGCAAAAAAAAGGGAAAGGGACGACCGATGAGGAACTATCACCCGAGTCAGCAGAAGCAGATGCGCGCCCAGCATCACATTAACAAAGGCTTCCTTTCAGGCACATTCTTTAAAGATTGAAACTCACCACGCGCTCGCTCTATGGTGTATTCTTCACCCGAATCAGCACCCTTTTCCTCACCACCTTCCTTGAACAACGACCCATCATGATGGTTAGATTTTTTCACTACAAGCATAAAGCCTCTTAACTTTTCATCACTTTCTTGTCGATTTGATGCGTAACCTAAAACACAGCCAAATACAAAAGCAAACACCGTCAGCGCAACATAGATGTTCCAAAGCATTTCATCTGCAATATATCCTGGATTCAGTCGACCATCGTAAACATCTGCGAACGTAAAAGCTAACATAAAGAGACCCAAATACTGATAACTTGTATCAATCGCACCGAGAACATCGCATATATGCGCCTGACTATTATGATATTTTTTTGCTAATTTTTGTAAATTGTCATTATTCTCAACTTTATTTTCAATTTGCTTTCGTCTTTTCACTGAAAGTTGACGCACACTGGCCAATAGTAGCGGGGGAACAGAAAAAGCAATTGTCTGAACAAAGATCGAAAGCAAACCATCAGTTGTAAAAATTTTTGGTAAAATTTTTGCAAAGCCTTGATTCCAGTTAAAAAGAAATCCAAATGTTCCAGCTAATCTTAGAAAAAGTGGAAAAACATATTTATTTCCTTTGTCGCCAATCCAGCGAAAACCTCTTTCAATAAAATTCGGTCGCCCATTATTTTTGCCCATTATTATTACCTTTTAGCTTGTTACGACTCATTCAAATTTGAGTATAGCCTACAAAGCTTAAGGTTTTATTAAGAGAAAAAGAAAAAAATACAAATAATTATTCTTCTAAATAACAAATACTATATTCTAGTCGGCTAATGTTTTATAAATTTGAACAAAATCATCATAATGAGATAAAAACAGCTTATGATTTGATAAATTTATTATTCAGATTTCCTTCAATAACAGCACACTCGCAATCTACAGTTGCAGCAAGCCTTTTTAAGAATTGAGCTGTCTTGTCTTGGTCATGAGTAATCTCTGAAACTATCTCTTGAATCGTTTTACCGCGTAAATCGCCATAAAGATTGATGGCTGCATTATTCGAATAATCAACTACGGCAATTCCAACCTCATCTGGATTGGACACATTGGCAGAAATCGCACCAAAAATGGCATGGTCAATATCAAATTTAGACATACGAACTTTTTCCCTGTTTCATACACTTAAATTAATATAACAATTTTTTAGTCAAATTAGTCAACTATTTTTTGGATTTGCTGATTGCGACCATCATGCCACGAAATAAATTTACATCTTCTCGATCTAAGTGGGCACGATTAAAAATTTGACGGATTCGTGGCATCAACCGACGTGGGTTATTGGGCTTAAGAAAATCAATATCAATCATGGTATCTTCAATATTTTGATAGAGCCCTGCCATTTCATCTGCTGTTGCAAAATCGTCTTTAGCATCACTTTCATGCGACTCTTCTAATGAGGCCACATAAAGCTCATAGGTAATAACTTGCACAGCAGCAGCTAAATTTAACGAACTGTAATCGGGTACGGCCGGGATTTTGACTTGAAATGGGCAACGCTCAAGCTCATGATTTTTGAGACCTGAATTTTCTCGACCAAAAACCAGAGCAATATCTTGGTGCCCTGGATATTCATCAATGATTTTTCTCGCTGCATTTTTTGGCGTCAAAAGAGTTTGAGGCATAATTCTATCTCGAGCACTCATTCCAATTACGAGAGAACAGCCTTCGATCGCCTCACCAAGCGTCTCAACAACCTGCGCATTCTCTAAAATATCATCTGCTCGTGAAGCAAGCTCGCTGGCTTTTGGATCAGGAAAACTCTTAGGATTAACTAGAACTAACTTAGATAACCCCATGATTTTCATGGCTCTTGCGCTAGATCCAATGTTTCCCGGATGAGAAGTTTCCACCAAAACAATACGAACTCTGTCAAGATTCATAGACCCCTCAACTCAGTTATCAAAATTTGAACGAGAATGTATCATGAGATCGGATTAGGATCTAGGATCTCAATTTCGACAAAAACATCCCCTAATGTTTGTTTGAGCAATCCAAATTCATTCTCCCTGACTTTAGTCAAAAAGTTTGCTATCCTCCAGGAAAGTAAACAAAAGGACCCGCACCATGCATCCCTATCTCAATACAGCCGTCAATGCAGCTCGAAAAGCGAGCAATATTATTATGCGCGGTTTTGAGCGACGAGACAAAATAAAGATTTCAAAAAAAGCCCCAAAAGATTATGTCACCAATATCGACAAAGAGGCTGAAGATGCAATCGTCGATATTTTGAGAACGGCATATCCGACACATGCATTTATCACCGAAGAAGGCGGTCGGTTTGGAAAATCAGATTACGAATGGGTCATTGATCCGCTGGATGGCACGACGAATTTCATCCATGGCTTTCCACATTTTGCTATTTCGATTGCCCTCATGCACAATCAAAAAGTTGAACAAGCGGTGATTTTTGACCCTATTCGAAATGACTTATTTACCGCTAGCCGTGGTGAAGGCGCCCAAAGAAATGGCTATCGCATTCGAACGAGTCAGCAATCTAGCATGGGCGAATCTTTGTTTGCCACCGGCGCTCCACATGATCGGCCTGATTTATTAGAACAACATTTAAAGATCGTACCAATTATCACCAAAGAGTCATTATCGATACGTCGCACTGGCTCAACCGTCTTAGACCTCGCTTATATTGCTTCTGGCACGTTGGATGGTTATTGGAAGGTTGGCGCAAAAATTTGGGATTTAGCAGCTGGCTCATTACTCATTCGTGAAGCAGGCGGCCTGATGAGTGACATTTATGGTAAAGATGAATATTTAAAAAACGGACACATCGTCACCGCAAACCCTAAATTATTTAGTAAGTTACTCAAGATAGTTAAACCAGCATTTGAAGAAAAGTAGACGCCTTTATCTGACCTAAGTCATTGATATAAGCTTTTAATCAAAAAACTCATCAAAGAGCACCCTACATTCCCGCTCATATCAACATAACCATTTGATTTATAATCAATTTATATTTGTAAAAAAAACCCGTTTATTTTGATCTCTTAAGCTTTCCTTAAGGTTCATCGCCTATATTTAAAACAACAGAGGCAATGAATATTTAGGGAGAACAGCCATGATAGAAAACTACGAGAACAGAAACGAATGGTACATTAGAGCAGCAGTTGCTTTATTGGACGAGTATCATATTTCATCATCCGAGACAAATAAAGATCTTACAAGAGATGCGATGGAGCAATTTAAAAGGGCCATAAAAGTAAGCCGAATGCCAATGGATATTTGCATCCGCTTTATTGCCTACCTTGAAAAACAATTAGCTAATCCTGGATGCCTTGAAAAGTCTCAAGCAACCAATGTAAAAACCTACCCTTGCTTAATCCTTGCAATCGAAAATTGTGATGATAAATCATATGTAGAACAATATTGTCGTACTCCTGTAGTAACACATTGGAGCGACGTCCAAATCAAAAAATTTATAGATGATTTGAGTGAAAAATTAGACCGCAATCTAAAGGTTAAACCAACCGACATCATAAGAATTTTGGGACAATTAAACGACCAAACAATACGTCATGATTTTACTGTGGCTATTCTAGAAGATGCTGCCACCTTACTCACAGAAGGAAAAGAATATACGACCGATTTATCGGTTGCTTTATCTGAACTTAAACGACTTGGCGTTAATTTTATCTCAGATGTTGTATCTCCAGAGCATTTGGAAACTATCGATCAACTGTTACAGAATTCAACACGAAAAACGGCTGGTGAAAAAGATGCACTAACATGCTTAAATGAAATTATGTCACTTTTGCCTAATGATGCAAATATCTTTAAATTTTTGAAAAACATTGACCCTAAAAATCAGTTTTTGCTCAAACACGAGAAAGAAATTAATAATATTGTGTTTGCTGCGAAAATAAATAAGATGGACTTACTTGATTCTTTATTAAAAAAAGGAGCCCCATCTCTTGAACATGGGAAGTATGCCCTACTCTTTGCGATGAAAAATAACAATCTAGTAATGTGTGATCTTTTAGCTAAAACAGATTCAAGATTCCTTCACCAACTGCTTATTCACGCAGTAGAAAATTCACCTATATCACAAGAAGCATTCAACTGGTTATTAAAACAAAGCATTGATGTGAATTATAAATACAATGGTGAATCAGCACTATTTATCGCGGCTAAATTAGGCGATGTTGAAAAAGTTAAAGCTTTGCTCGATATACCAGACATCGATTTTCAAGCAAAACGAACTCCAAGCGATGAAAAAACTGCACTTCAAATCGCTGAGGACAATGGAAATACCGAGATCGTCGATTTGCTATCAACAAAACTAGAATCTCACGCTGTATCTCTTCAATCTGATGTGGACAAGAATAGTGATGACTCTGTTATTGATATCGTTAATCATTCTCTAACAGACCTAATTCATGTGATATTTTCTCTGGTTGACAGAAAGGCACGTCAATTACTGAATAAATTAATAAGCACAGCTAAAAATCATAGTCTTAGCATCATCGTTTCTATTCTCGATAAAAATAGAAAATTCGAATATACATTACTCAACGAAACTAGCACAGCCATAATCCAAGCATTCAGAAAATCACCTTTAAACAAATGGAACCTCGTAGAAAAAAAAGAAGCAACCATAGAGGATTGGGATTTGATTGATGATGATAAAACAACAAAGCAGACTTTGCTATGTGAGGCATCATTTTTCCAAGACTACGAACCATCTATAACTAACGAAGAAAAGAAAGAAATAGAAACTAATAATCAACCCGATGATGATGAGACATCAGAATGGACACTCATCAATTAAGATCAACAAAAAAGGGTGTTAAGCTAAGCTCAACACCCTTTATTGGATATTGCCTCTCATATTTAGCTCTGAAGGAGCAATATAGGTTAGCCCAGTCCGCAAGGGCTGGGTTGAAATCACACGATAAAACAAGAGGTCTGAAAGACCGACATAAAAAGAAATTCTCATTAAATTTTATGCCGCTCTTGCAGAGCTAATGATCGGTGCGTTACATTTTTCCCAGGCCTCGCGGCCCGGGCTACCTTATGTCGCTCCTTCGGAGCTCATCAACGCCTAACATTGTTCTCTGAATGTGATATTATGGGTAATGATATGGCCAAAGGCGTGGCCCCTACAGGAAAAACATAAACATTAAAAAACCGCCCCTGCAATCGGTTGATAAATAACCAATTTTTCCACACCTCACAGAGATTTTTTTTCATTTATTTTAATTACTTAATATTTCCTTAAGATTTGATGACTATACTAAGGCCAAGAAGAATTACAAAAAGGCATCATATGATGAAAAATCCAAAGCAACCTTCAACCCTCATTGATATTGAACGAGGTGAAGCACCATACAGCCCTCCAGAGCTTCTAGTTTTACCGCATGAACATCAACTATGCTGGAACGTATTTTGCTCAAAGTTTATTTATGAGGAAATGTGGCGTGATTTCGGAAAGGTCGTATTCCCTTCTGTTTTTACGAAAGCAGCCGGTCGTTTATTATTAGTCACCGATTTCATTAGCTATCAATCTCTTCCATCTTTTATCAAAAGAAATGCATTGTTCGGCGCGCCTATCATTTCACTAACAGCAGGCTTAACACAAGGGAGTTATGAATTTATAAAAGCTCGATGCTTTGGAGATAAAAAATCAACATGCTCAAACCTAATGACTTCTGGCACAGCATTCGCAAAAACATTTGTTAAGTTCTTCATGGTCTATATGTCATGGGCAATATCAACTGGCGTGTCCTATGAAACTGAACTATTTGACTTTTCCCAAGGACTCCCTGCCTTTCTTTTGATTGGAGCCTCAACAGCTGTTGGACTTTTACTGTCAACATTGATTACTGACAACAGTAGCTTGGCTAAAAAGATGGTGACACGAGCATTTTTAGAAGGCTTTGTTTGGTCCTATGTCGAGCATTTTGAAATATATAAACACATTGAAAATAGAACGACCGGTGATTTAGTTGACGTAGCAACTGTAAGCGCGACTGTTTCATTTGCTTTCTTTATAGCAGGTTTACTGCATGCAATCATACAAATGATTTACCACAAAGAAAAATCGAAAAAACTCACTGAAAATGAAAGCAATGCCGTAAAAAAATTATTAATAGCATTTGAAAATCATGCTATCGACAGAACAAAAAGCACACCTCTATTAAAAGAAAAATACTTTAATGGAACCGAGTTAAGCGCGCTGTTAGATGGGCTAAGCGATAATGTCAATGGCAACCCATTTATATTAGATGCTTTTAAAAAATATTTTAAATCTGTTGTCGCATACAAAATGACACAAGATAATAAAACTTTGAAAGACATTAGAGATGACGTTCACCTTCTTCAATTAATCAACGAAAGAAGGGAAACAATCTCACCCTGTTTTATGCGAAATATTGCTAAAACTGTTCGCATTATCGAACAATCAGATTATGAAGCAGCAAGTTTGGCTTATCAAAAATCAAAAAAAACGATTGAAGATATGTACACGCATGGCACAGAATATGTTAGTCCATTTTTACCTGTTGCAATGGGGTCGATAGTACTTATATCTTGGTATTTGATTTACCGAATATTCGGTGATCTAATCGCCGATTACACCAAAAACAACATCACTGAAAATGATACGGGGGTTAACTCTATCAAGTTGCTATCAACTTGGCTTGCTTCGCTCTTGATCGCTGGATTTGTTTACTTCTTGTTTTCTGAAAAAATAAAAATTATAACACGGCCTGTATCAACATGTTGCGACAAAATTTCCAATATAGCCTCACACGCGAAAGATAATACTGGCCATGCGCTCACAAGATGTCGTGGCACCTTATGGAGCTCATCCGAACAACAAGCACCTAAAAAGCCAGGTAAAGAAGAGGTCGATCCTGAGTTAGCAGAAAAAGAAGTTATCAAACCTAAAGCAACAGAAGAAAGCTTGTTACTTGATCCTAAACGCAAAAAAACTAATTGCTGTATTATATAAGGGAATTCATGCATAATATCGCCTTTCTGGCCATTAGTTGGTCATATTGTTAGTGACAAAATACACTTGTTGGCCTATAATCAAGCATGAAAACCTGTTTATCATTAAAAAGAAGAAATAGAAGAAGCACATTTTGGAGTGAATATTATGCAAGCACCAGTAAAACAACAATTTGTCCTTGAGTTTGATCAGACATTTGTTTCATCCATTAATAAAAAAGATGAATTCGATCAATATTCATTTGATCTTTTTGATGGAATAGTACCTGAAAAACTTAATGAGGAATACCCTGGCGAAGAAGATCGTCATGAAATTAGTAGAGTTCCAAAATACCCAAACAATTATCCTGAATTAAATAGTAGACCAACCTATTTTGGCCTCGAAGAAGAAAATGAAAAAACAAATGTTCAACAGCTTAGAGACGTTTTTAAGCAGATAGGCATTACTGACCCCGAAGAACAGGATATGATGTTTTTTTATATCAGACAAGAGCATGGTGCCATTTCTCATAAGCTCATAGGATTTATTCAAACTTTTTTCAGGTCATTCATTTCTCCTAATAACAGCATTGTCATATCGGCCAGCGAATTCACTTTTAATCTTCCAAAAAATAACAATAAAATTATATCTATAGCCTGTTCTGCAAAACTAAAAATCATGTTTACAGAAAAAAACAATCCTCAGGCAAAAAACCTAGGGGATCTTTCTGCTAACTTATTACTTAATTTAAATGATGGATCAATTTCATACAGTGATGCAATCATTAAATTTGATCAATCGGTTGAAGACCAGCATCTACAACCCATTAAAAAATGGTGTCAAGATCATTTTATAACTTCTAAAAATACGCCTGAAGAGTTACGTGTGCTCATCCAAACGCCGTTGATAGCTAAAATTAAAAAAATCAAACAGCACATTATAAAAATGAAAAATAGCGCTTCAAACAATGAAATTAAGAACATACTGAATGACCTTGAATTGCTTGCGGATGAGCTTTCTAAGCGGGGAACATGGTTTCCAACTTTTTTAGTGCAGCAAGAATTATTACAGAATGAAAACCAAGTTAATGAAAAAAAGCAAATTAAACCAGGAGAGATCACCAAGAATGCAATTACAGGAATAGAACATTTTCTTAATTATGATGTACAACAGAAGATTCTCCAATCTGATTCAGCAACTAAAAACACCTCTTCCATGTTGAATAATTTAGCACGAAAACAACCTAATACTGATGATGAACTTAATAAATATGGAACCTTTCTGCTTGATATTGAAAAATTAAAATTATTTGATTTAGATGAAGCTCTGCATGAGAACACATATTATGTAAGCGAAACTTCTATTCAGGAAATTACTAGACTATCTCTATATAATAAACTTGAGCTGGATATGCAAGTCAAAATAATCAACGACACAAACAGCACTGCTTTCGCAAAAGAAACGTTAAAAACATCTTTTTGGGGCCATTTATTCCGCCGTTCAAAAAGTCGAGATTTAACCGCTAAACAATTATTAGAACTGCTAGATGAGTTTGGACAAGAGCCAACAGTCCTTAATAGAATTCTAAAAAAACGTGGGATTTTTGGCGGTCAAAATTTCTGGAAGAAACTTTCAGACACACCAGATACACTTCTTCAACTTGCTGATTTGTCTGAAAAACATCCCGCAATCAAAGCATCCATAAACAGCAACCCTGTTTTGAATAAAAAAGTGGCGAAAAGACTGAATGATTGCAAAAAGTTTTTTGATGAAGCTTTAAAGCTCACAAATGACCAACGTATCAATGATCTCAGAAGTTCTTTAAAAGAATTATTACAACATAGAGCTGCAGTTGCTTCGCTAGACTCTGACTATAAATTATTGAATATTATTATGATGTCTAGGCTTGCGCCTACTGAGCTTTATAAAACCAACTCAGATTTTGAATATTTAAAATCCAAATTATCGACAGAATCACTTTTGCAGATCATTAACTCTGCGGACATCGATCAATTAAAAGAATTATTAAAATATGAATCCTCTGTCTCTTTTCTAGAAAAGCAGGCAGATTCACTGCTAGACATCACTATTCGAGCTGATATCCCATTGACTGAACTTAACCTTGAAGAATATTCATTTTTATCCAATCTCTTATTCAACAAGCTTACATCAATGGAAACATTCATGAAAAAAAGAGATGCATACATTAAAGAAAGGGAAAATGATAACAGAAAGAACTCTTCTGTTAAGCTGACTGATACAAACACTCTACCAGTTAGCACTACTGTGATGACACTAAACACTTTAAATACTCCACTAACTGAACTATCTCCTGAACATATCCAAAAAATGAAAAAGATCACTGAAACGTTGAAAAAAGAAGATGCCACACGCGCTCTTTTTCTTGTTGCAAAGAACACATTAAAAACATCATTTTTGGGTCATTTATTCCGCCGCTCAAAAAGCCGCGATTTAACCGCCAAACAATTATTAGAACTGCTAGATGAGTTTGGACAAGAGCCAAAAGTCATTGAGAAAATTCTAAAAAAACGTAGATTTTTTGGCGGACAGAATTTCTGGAAGAAACTTTCAGACACACCAGATACACTTCTTCAACTTGCTGATTTGTCTGAAAAACATCCTGCAATCAAAGCATCAATAAACAACAACCCTGCTTTGAATAAAAAAGTCGCGAAACAACTGAATGATTGCAAAAAGTTTTTTACTAAAACTTTAAAACGCCCAGTCAATCAACTTGCCAGTTTAAGTAATGCTGATAAAAGTCATTTACGGGAATTATTAAAACATCCGGCAGCGGTTGCTTCGCTAGACTCTACAGATAAATTATTGAATATTATTATGATGTCTAAGCTTGCGCCTGCTGAGCTTTATAGAACCAACTCAGATTTTGAATATTTAAAATCCAAATTATCGACAGAATCACTTTTGCAGATCATTAACTCTGCGGACATCGATCAATTAAAAGAATTCTTGAAATATCGAGCTGCTGTTTCGCACCTTTCGACTGAGGATTTGTTAACAGTTTTTCAAAAAATTAGTTTCAACCTATTGGACTTAATTAGAGGAGACTCTCCTTATACACACTTAATTGATAAATTAACTGATCTTTTGATCACAGGTGACGTATCAGTAACAAACAAAGGTTGTACGCTAACAAACATAACCCAAACTTCAGAAGCTGTAACAAAAGGGTTTTTTGATGGCAATGTAAAAGACCACCTGAGAGAAACGTTAATCGCAGCGTTAAATTTTGTTGAACCTAAAGATACTCATGAAATTGCAAAATTAGATTTATTTTTATCTAAATTAAGTTATCAATTTATCCAAAAGATTAATACTGCTATTTACACTCATCAGCGTGACCTTGGTTTTTCTCCTGATGTAGCCGGCACTCAAAATTTAACAAATCATCCTGCTTCTGATAATGAAAGAGAAAATCCGCTACCAAGCGGTACAGCTAACGAGGATACTGATAAGCAAGAGATGAATCAGCAACCAACAGACCTACCTCGAGAAATAAAGGTTGGACCTCGAAAAAAATAGCTATTGTTTCATAAAATCAGGCACAGGCATTGATGAAAATGCTTGAGACCAACCGTCCGGACGAGTCCTTGCTGCCGCAAAAAATCCAACCGACTTAGCATCAACAACAACTTTGATATTCTTAGGAATTTCATTCTTTGCTGATTCAATATTCTTTATTTTAAACATACGAGGCAAATTATCTTTATCGCCCAAAGTGGCATTTTGTAGGGCAATATCAGAATACTCATTCGCCATCAACTTTTCTGCAAATTCATAAGCTGTAAGTGACAACCGATAAAATTGATCTCGCATCGGCACCAAAGTAGGCGTATTTTCAACATTATCACCAAAAAACCGACCTATAAATTGATAGGTGTATGCCAACAAAATAAATCCTGGTGTCCAATCTTGCAGTGCAATCTTTAATGATCGCTCGATAGTTTGTTTAATTAAAGGCATCGCTTCAGTCCAAGAACACCAATCTTTGGCAGAGTGAAATAACGTACTTTCATCTTGAAACGTTTGTTTCATATGAGCTCGCCATGAACCATATTCCAATGCTAGTTGATGCCACCCTGCTCGAGCTTCTTGCGTATTGACATGATTTTTTGACTTAAGAAAACATACATATGCTGCAACATGTGGAAAAGCATCCAAATCTTTTCTTTGCTGCATGGTATATGTGTTTACTGTGTTGTATTGAAGATACGTATTCCAATAATCATCAGGAACAAATTTCTTGCAAAATTGATTTAGCTTTGGATCTAACAAAGCCAAACAGATGATTTTTTCTGGCTCAACTTTTTGGATATTAGCTATGATACTTTTTTTGATCTTCTCTTTGTCTGTACAGTCATCAGAAAAAAAATCGCTAACTGTTGATAACAATTCATCTTGTAAAAACATACTGCACCTTCATTATCCATAAGCAAAAGCTTCCATCGCAAGTATACTCTTCAATCATTAAAGTTTTCTAGGATTTTGTTAAATAAAGTTATTTGTTTTTCATTATGTTATATTAAAATTTTCATCATTCGGCAACCCCTCCGATGATGCGGGTTCATCCAATTCTTCTGAGAATTCATAAGAATCAGAAGTGTTCTTCACAATAGAAGTAAAAAAGTTTTGCAATACTGCATGAGCCAAACCACTTATTACTAGAATCCCACCAATTGAAAACAAATCTAACCACCACCCAACAGGTAAATCAAGCAATACAGTCAACAAATACACAGAAACAGTTAACGTGACTTGAGTGGGAACGATAGATGCAGGATTTTTTGTGAAGAATGAGACAAACGATTTATCATCTCGTTTGTGAGCTAGAAACCCATCAGGACCTGCGCCTATCCAATAAAGTGAAGCGGTTAAGTTCGGCGAAATTGCCCCCTGCGTAACTGTTGTTAGTATTACCGCTGTTGACGCCCCAATTTCTTTTCCACCATCAAGTACAGTTCTGTCGCGATAGCAAGAATATCTCATACAATTACGTACAAAAAGACCTCCACTGCCTGCTATGATGGAATAGATGAAATAGTCTAAATATGAAATATTAATCGCTTCTGCTAATGGTGCAGCGGCAAATAAAAACGCTGCAAAACTTAGATTAAAAGCAGCACCATCAATCTGCGCTTTTGGAGACTTTCCAGTGAGCTTACTTTTTATTGCACTAAAAATATTTTTCCCAGCAAAATACAATCGTTGAGCAAGCCCTGCTTGAAAAACTAAAGCCATTTCTTCTCTCACAAGAAAAGAACTCAGCCTTGACCCAACAAATGTTACTAACGCCGCCAATCCAATCCCGACAGCTTCTCGGAGGAGTGACCAAGGTAATTTTTTGAGAAATTTTTTGATATCGAAACGCATTGACTTCATTCTTATTTTTGAACAAGTTTTGGTGGCCCTAAATCTAATCTACTTTTTTTAACTAGTCAAGTTCATAAACTTTAATTTCTTAACGTACTTTGCAAATCTGATCAGCCATATACGCAATCGAGCCGGCATAGTAAATCGAATTATTGTAACGCATAACTACTTTGAAATTATTAAAGACTAAAAAATATGGCCCTCCGTAAGGTTCAACCAAAGATGCTTGAAGATTACGAGATGGCAATCTTGAACCGTTTTCGGCACGCACACCCATTTGAGACCATTCACTCACAGGGAGTTCATTTTTTAACCCCATAAGATTACGATTAATGCTGTATGGAGCCGACACTTGGATTCGAACGGGCTCGCCGGCTATCCAACCTTTTTGTTTTAAATAATTAGCAATTGAAGCAAACACATCAGGCAGCGTTTTCCAAATATCTTTCTTGCCATCGCCATTATAATCTTGTGCATATTTAATCCAGCTCGATGGCATAAATTGTGGATGACCCGATGCACCAGCCCACTCACCTTTATAATCTTTAACGCTCACATGACCCTGTTGGAGTATGTTTAATGCGTGTAATAACTCCGATCTAAAATACGCTTTTCTCTTACTGCTATAGGCTAGCGTCGCCAGCGATCGAATGACCGGAAAACTTCCCATGAAGTTTCCATAGCTCGTCTCCATACCCCAAATAGAAGCTATGTAACAAGGACTTACGCCATATTCTTTACCTATTTTCTCGAGTATTGTGCGATGCTTTTTAAACTTGCGTTTACCAATTAAAATTCGATATTTGCTTGCTCGGGTATTTCTGTACTCACGAAAAGTAAGTCGGCGCTCAGGCTGTGTTCGTGAAAAATGAGTCACGCGTTTATTAGGTGAAATACCAGCAAACATACGATCAAAAAAGGCAGGTCTGATTCCCTGATCAACTGCATCAAGCTTAAGTTCATAGACCCATTGTCGCCAGCTTTGATTTGACGCTTGGGCTAAGATTGGTACAAAAGAAGAAACCAGCATCGAGCTGATTAAAATACATACAAAAAACAATTTTCTCATCACACTATCCCTATGTTCATTCTGGTACTTATCATACAACAATAGCAGTATTATTTTAATATTCCAGCAACCTACCAACAAAAAACAAGATCATTCCAATATATCCATCTCCAATATAGACATAAAACAGCAAAACACATAGAATACCGGCTTCTATTTTTTACATATTTCTTACAAACCGGGAGAAAAATCAATGCCTGTCGTTAATTATGAACAATACTGCAATATGCTTGATAATGCATATAAAAACCATTTTGCTTATCCTGCCATTAATGTCACTTCGATGGCTTCTGCTAATGCCGCATTACGTGCATTTGCTGAAAAGAAATCTGATGGCATCATTCAAGTTTCAACCGGTGGTGGTGAATTCGCTTCAGGTCTTAGCATAAAAGATGCCGCACTTGGAGCAATAACAATTGCTGAGCACGTACATCGTGTTGCTGATCATTATGGTATTTATGTCGCATTACACACCGACCACTGCCAAGCAAAAAAAGTCGAACCATTTTTAATGCCACTCATAGATGCAACTGAAAAGCGTCGCGCGCAAGGTTTGCCGAATTTATTTAACAGCCATATGTTTGATGGCAGCGAATTACCGCTCGATGAAAACATGGATATTGCCGTGAAACTTTTAGAACGTTGCTCTAAAAATGAAATTATTTTAGAAGTTGAAGCCGGCGTTGTTGGTGGCGAAGAAGATGGTGTCAGCAATGAAAATACTCCTGCTGAAAAACTTTACACAACATCTGAAGACATGATTGAAGTTTACAAAAGATTGACAGCAGTCAAAGGTGCTCGCTTTATGTTTGCTGCTACTTTTGGTAATGTCCATGGCGTTTATAAGCCCGGTAATGTAAAGCTCCGTCCTGAAATTCTTAAACAAGGTCAGGATGCACTGAAAAAAGAATTTGGCGAAGATGCACATTTTTACTTGGTATTTCATGGTGGCTCAGGCTCATCACAAGCTGATATTCATGAAACATTAGGTTACGGCGTTGTGAAGATGAATGTCGACACTGACACGCAATATGCCTTTACTCGACCGATCGTCGAACATATGTTTAAAAACTACGATGGCGTTTTGAAAATCGATGGCGAAGTTGGCAATAAAAAAATGTATGATCCTCGCGGTTATCTGAAAAAAGCCGAGCAAGGCATGTGTGATCGTATCATGCAAGCTGTTGATGATTTAAAAGGCGAAGGAAAGTCTTTATTCGAATAAATAGCGCGTGTCAGGCTTTAGATAATTTTTCAATTACCTATAAGCCTGACACCTTTTGCCTTTCTGCCAAGGATACAAAAGATGCAAAGTCAGACACTAAACACAAATATTCTAGCCATTTCATCAAGCCCACGAATCGGTGGAAACACTGAAACGATGTTAGACACAGCTATTTCAACTTTAGAGTCTCGTGGTGCAAATGTCGAAAAAATTCAATTAACAAAGTTAAATGGCGGTCCATGCATTGCGTGTGGTGGATGCGCCAAAACAGGTCGTTGTATTTTAAAAGACGATTACACAACACTCAACGACAAAATTGAAGCCGCTGATCATTTAATTTTTGCAACGCCAATCTACTTCGGATCGATGTGTGCGCAATTAAAAGCATTGATCGATCGAGGCCAGCCATTCTTTGAGAAAAAATATAATTTAAAACAACCCTCGCCTGCTCGCGAAACAGAGAAAAGCTGTCTCATATTAACATGCGGCGGATTTAAGAAAATTGATGAATATGTCAAAAACATTGAACAAATTATGAAAATTTATTGTCGCTGTCAAGATGTTAAATTATTAGAAATCATTAGCGCAGCTCAAGTTGATGTTCGCGGTGATATCAAGAACCATTCCGTTTTGAACAAAATTCAAACAACCCTCTCTTGCTACTTTTACTGAAATTAACATTTTTTTCTATTTAATCTGTGCAAAAAAAACAAATCATTGTTAATGTTAAGGAAGGAATACTATTACAGGAAGTAATTTAGTGAATAGATGGAAAAAAATTATCGAGAAATATCTCGTGTTGATAATATTTTGTACCACCTCATTCGTCACGGTCGCTCAGTCACACATGCCGACCTCACACCAACAAAGCAATACTCGTCATACAAGCACACAGCAACCAAACAATACCGCTCACACAAATCACAGTAAATGGGGTTTCGGCATCAAATACATGACCATGTATATGGATGGCAATCGAAAAGGCAGCGAGAGCCTTAACAAACAAGAAATTTATGACGGCGGCTATTCTATTGCACCTTTAACCATGCGCACACAAATGTGGATGTTTCATGTCATGTATATACTCACATCCAACATTCATTTGATGTTGATGGCTCCCTATATTAGAAAATCAATGCAACATCGAAATCGAATGGGACGAGTTTTCACAACACGCTCTGATGGCCTTGGCGATATATCTTTGCTGGGGAAATTTCTTATTTTACACACCGCATTGCAACAATTATTTGTTAGCGCTGGATTTGGCTTACCGACAGGTAGTATCAACGCGCGAGATGAAACACCTGCCGGCCCCGATCAACTACTTCCCTACCCTATGCAACTAGGCAGTGGGACTGTAAACTTGATGGTAAATTTCATGTATTTTATTCATTTCGGGTTTTGGCAATGGATCTTATTTCAACATACATTTATCCCTCTGGGAAAAAACTATCATCATTATGCTGTAGGAAATGCCTTTCTTTTCGGATTGACCCTTCAACGCCAAATCATCAGTTGCTTGGCTTTATCAGCAACACTTCAACAAAGTTTTGTTGGAAATTATCGGGGAGCTGATCGTGGTTTAAATCGAACAACTGTTCCAACAGCGGATCCCAGCAAACGTGGCGGCAGAACGTTGAGCGCATTAGCTGGCATACACTTTACACCAACTCAGGGTAGCTTCAAGGGACAGAGCCTTGAACTTGTCTTCGGCGCTCCAATCTACCAAAACCTTGACGGACCTCAATTAGAAACTAACTGGCAAGGATTATTAGAATGGAAAATTCATTTTTAATAGATAGAGATATATCATGAAAAAAATAATCCTGATTGTCATCTTCGCTATCGTGATTATGCTTACACAAAATATCTATCATTGATTCAATTTTCGCCATATCCAAGGCGCTTTCTCTTAATGTCATTGCTGAAGGCGTTGAAACGAAAGTCCAATTAGAATTATTAGAGCAATACGATGGTCTGACGATTCAAGGCTATTACTTCAGCAAGCCGGTCTCTGCTGATAAAATTCAACTCTTGCTAAACAATGCCTGCCGAATGAAGGTCAATTAAGGCATATCATCATAAGACTTTTTTTCTGCTACCATCAAATCTTTCCGAGAAAGTCCGAGGATAATCGCTAGAGATCCTGCAACATAAATGGATGAATAGGTTCCGATCAATATACCCACGATTAAAGCTAGCGCAAATGCATGAATCGAAGGACCACCGATCAAGAATAAGATGACAACCACAAGAAATGTTAAGGAAGATGAAATAACTGTTCGTGATAGTGTCTGATTAATAGCAGAATTCATAATATCAATTGGCGTACCACGACGCATGATTCTAAAGTTTTCACGCACCCGATCGAATACGACAATCGTATCATGAAGCGAATAACCAATAATTGTCAGCACTGCAGCGAGCGCCGTTAAGTCAAACTGAATATGGAAAAATGAAAAAATACCCAAAATTAAAAGCGGATCATGCACAAGCGCAACAACAGCACCAACTGCTAAGCGCCATTCAAATCGAAACGCAATGTATATCATCGTCGCGAGCATCGCTACTACAACAGCTAAGAGCCCTTTATATGCAAGTTGTCCGCTGACTTTAGCGCCAATGAATTGCCGACTATCAAAGCTTGCACCTGGAAGCGCATTTAAAACTTTTTGGGTCATTTCTTGTTGTGCAACTTTTGCTTGCGCCAGTGTTTCGCCGGTTGTTTTAAGAGAACTTAATGTCAACATGACCGTTCTTGAATCCCCAAAACTTTGCACTTCTTCTTTGATAAAACCTGATCGATCGTCCCTCAACCGCCAGGATTTACTATCAACGGCTTTTCCTTCTTGAATGCTGGTAATCAGGTAGCGGTTGTGGCGAGCGTTTTCTTCCCGGGAGTTTTCAAGCCCGAGAAGACTCAAAACATGACGAATTCCATCCTGTTGATAATCCAACATCAACCCGGCTCCTTCTTCCGGATAAGCATTTTCTCCCTGATTGCGGATTTCAGTCAGGAGGCGGCTAGAAATCTGAATACTCATGGTACTTTCCATAAATCATCATCACTGAGGTATTTAAAACCTGCATCCGGAAATACAGTGACCACCACTCCTTGAACCAGATCCCGGGCTACCTGTCTGGCAGCCACAGCCGCGGCACCGGAAGAAATCCCAATAAAATACCCTTCTTCCCTCGCTAGGCAGCGGACCATGTCGTAGGCATCTTCAGTTTTAATAGATATGATTCGATCTGTGGCCGCAGGATTATATATCCCGGGAGGGATAGTTGTGGGGATGTGCTTTAACCCTTCCAGCCCATGAAATGGTGAATCCGGCTGCACACCGATTATTTCCACGTCGGATTTATGCTCAGCAAAATAACGGGACACCCCAGTGAGGGTTCCGGTGGTTCCCATACCGGCTATAAAATGAGTGATCTTTCCCTCGGTTTGATCCATTAATTCCGGTCCGGTGCTTTTATAATGTGATTTCCAGTTTTCCTGGTTATCGTATTGATTGGCGTAAAAATATTTTTCAGGGTGATCCTTAACCAACTGCTGCGCAACCTGGATGGCGCCGTCTGACCCTTCTAGAGGGTCTGTGAGCACCAACTCGGCGCCCAGTGCCCGGAGGATTTTTATCCTCTCGGGGCTGGCATTGGATGGGAGTGCCAGAGTGATGGGAATGCCTAAAGCCGATCCGAAAGTAGCATAGGCGATACCCATGTTTCCAGAAGTGGAGTCCAATAAATGCATCCCGGGAAGAATCCGACCTTCATGGAGAGCTTTTTGAATAATTCCCCAAGCCGGTCGATCCTTAACCGATCCGCTGGGGTTAAACCATTCTGCCTTGGCAAATACCCGAACACGACTGGTGCTGCTATCTGATAGGGTAACCAACGGAAGAAGGGGGGTATTGCCGACCAGGGACGGCATCCCTTCATCGAGTGATTTTCTTTTTATGTACGGTGTTAAGTCCTGCATTCTTAACCATTTCCTGTTTAAATAGGGGTGGTCAACAGTTTCAAAAAAGCTGAGAGTATAGGAACTCTGCGGAAATCTCCCCTGTTTTTAGAATTCTGTTGGCTAGCTGAATTCAGGAAGCAGTTTTAGATCCCCGCTGTATACAGGCGCAAATGAAAATCATATATAAACCCAATTATTATGAACAAATCGATATATATTTTATAACTTCCCTGCCATCTGTCAAGTGCCACCAACCTCGTTCATTTCGATCAAAGCAACATTCGCTCCCAGGCGAGCTGCCATATGCGC
>SDBS01000756.1_pt1 | contig 32113 bp, 24 predicted proteins | sample 2277091 | NCBI WGS metagenome assembly SDBS01 (sample SAMN10404972, study PRJNA504765) | marine sediment metagenome | isolation source: marine sediment core GS10_PC15, 163 cmbsf | place: Arctic Ocean: Southern Knipovich Ridge | collected 2010 | reverse complement strand
GTCATATACTGAGTCGGGCAGCAAGGGTTTGATCTTGACAGATATTTTTTTATATTATAACCTGTTAACTGGTAAATAAATGCTCGTAGAAAATTCCAATGGGAAACATTTATGCATAGAGATGTATGGATAATTGCTGAACACAAGAACAATCACGTGGAAACTGTCACCTTGGAAATACTTAGCGAAGGCCGAGAATTGGCCAACAAACTCAACGGGGAAATGTGTGTGTGTCTTATCGGTTATCAGGTTGATGCATGTATCGATTCTCTGATTAAATATGGTATTGAAAAGGTATATCTCACAGACAATGAGTTGTTATGTGAATACTCACTGGATGCTTATGCTTTCAGTTTGGAAAAGCTCACAGAAAAATATCATCCTTCGCTGATTATGATCGGGGCAACCCCATTGGGTAGTGAGTTAGCACCCAGAATTGCAGCAAGACTTAAACTGCCTTGTATAACAGAGGTGGGAAGGATAACAGTAAATGGAGAAAACCTGATAATAACGAAATCCGGCTATAGCGACAAAATATACATGAATTTTGACTATTTTCCACAAAAGACTCTCGTTATGACTATTTTGCCTGGGGAAATGGATATTGAAGAGACTAACGAATCCAAGGAAATGGTGGTTATAAGAGAAAATATTCATATTGAACCGGATACAATACGCACCAGGAATGTAAGATTTATTAAAGGTGATCCAAAAGAGATTGGCCTTGACCAAGCTGAAATTATTGTAGCAGTGGGGAGAGGAATAGGTAGTAGCGGATTATCAATTGTACAGGAATTTGCGGATGTGTTGGGGGCTTCTATCGGGGGTACGAGATTGGCCGTTGATGAAGGAATTATACCGATCGAGAGACAAATTGGAATTACCGGGAAATCCATTGCTCCAAAATTTTTAATTGCCATTGGAATTTCGGGGGCACGTGAGTTCACAGCTGGAATGGAAAAAGCAACGCTGACCGTCGCCATCAACACCGATGCTGAGGCACGCATTTTCAGGTCTGCAGATCTGGGTTTGGTGGGAGATTATAACGACATTATCCCTCTCCTGATCAAAGAGCTGAAGGAATTGAAACGAGATCTTGCACAGGGAGAACTACACACGTGAGCCCGACCCGTGAAATTTATTGGAATGTGGGAAATATTCAATTAATGGTTTACGTTCTCTGCGTTGCTGCATTATTCATTGCGATTTACGGAATTTTCCGCCATTTTAGAAGGTGGCGTTTGGGAAAGAAGGAAATGAGATTTGACCAAATTCCAAAGCGCTTTATATATTTTGTTAAGTTCGTATTCGGGCATGAAAGAATTCTTCGGGAAGTGTATCCTGGGATTATTCATCTCTTGATTTTCTGGGGAATCGTCATTCTTTTCATAGGAACTTTGACTATTGCGTTTCAAGAAGATTTTATTTACCCCTTCTTCAAGAAGAAGATATTACAGGGCGTATTTTACCTATTTTACTCGCTGACGCTTGACGTCTTTGGTCTGTTGACTATCCTTGGAATTCTAATGACCATATACAGGAGGTATGTCAGCAAACCTGACCAGTTGGATAGCAGATTTTCAGACCTGTTTTTGCTTTGTCTGCTCTTATTTATTTTAGTCACAGGCTTTTGTGTGGAAGGGCTTCGGATTAGCGTATCTGAGCCTCTATGGGCGCTTTGGTCCCCAGGGGGATGGTGGTTTGCAAGGCTATTTGGTGCTGTAGGCCTGGGGGAGGCCGTTCAGCGGGATCTACACAGAGCCTTATGGTGGACTCATTTTTTTGCAGGTGTCGGGTTGGTTGCATACTTACCATTTTCAAACCTCTTCCATATCATCAGTTCATCACTCAACGTTTTTTTGCAATCCTTTGAACCCCGAGGTTCCCTGGCTCCCATTGATTTCCAAATAGATCAACCTTTTGGGGTATCACAAATTACAGATTTTACCTGGAAAGATCTCCTTGACCTCGATGCGTGCACACGGTGCGGTCGATGTCAAGAAAATTGTCCTGCCTTTTTGAGCGAAAAACCTCTCAACCCTATGAAGGTCATTTTGAACCTGAAAGCCTCTCTCTATGACCTTTCTAAAAGGAGTTGTCAAACTGCATTAGCAGGTAGTGTCATTTCAGAGGACGAACTATGGGCCTGTACGACCTGTCTTGCATGTGTCGAGGTCTGTCCAGTCTTAATTGAGCCGATGGGAAAGGTCATCGACCTTCGACGGCACCTAGTGATGGAGAAAGCCCAGTTCCCTCAAGAAATGAAATCTGTTTTTAGAAATCTTGAAATCTTCGGTGACATCATGGGAGAGGGAAGTCTATTAAGGGAAGACTGGGCGTTGAATCTCACGATTAACAAAACATACCAAAATAGTGACATAGAAGTTCTATTCTGGGTTGGATGTATGGGGGCTCTTTACGATGAAAAGAGTAAAGGGAGGACGATTAACGCAGTTAAAATCTTGGAAAATGCTGGAATAAATTTTGGAATCTTGGGGAAAAAGGAGACCTGCTGCGGCGACATGGCGCGCAAAATTGGAAATGAGCATCTTTTTCAAGAACTCGTCAAGAATAACATTAAACTGTTTAAAGAATATGGAATAAGAAAAATCGTTACTAATTGCCCTCATTGCTTTAATGTTTTTCGAAATGAATATCCCCAATTTGGAGCGAATCTTGATGTTATACATTTTTCTCAGTTGATAAAAGGTCTGTTAGAAGAAGAAAAGCTAAAGGTTAAATCACCTGTCGAGGGTTTATTCACTTATCATGACCCATGCTATCTGGGGCGATATAATTCAATATACCAGGAGCCGAGGGAGATCTTGGATGCTGTTTTGGCCTCAAACCTTAAGGAAATGGACCAGTCAAAATGTAGAAGTTTCTGCTGTGGAGCCGGGGGGGGAAATTTCTGGCAAGGAAGAATATTGGGTAAGAAAATGGAGGAATTAAGAATTAGGGAAGCAATCGAGACCGGGGCTAACGGAATCATAACTTCGTGCCCATTTTGTGAAATCATGTTTGATAGTGAAGCAAAACAAAAAGGACAGGATGGTTTATTGTTTGAGGTTATGGATATAATAGATATAGTCAGCAAAGCAACCCGCCTAAATCATTGAACGCCTTCGCCGACAAGGGGAACGTGTTATGAGAATAATTGTTTGTATTAAAGAAGTGGGCCACATTTATTACCCAACAGCAATTGATGCATCCACTCAGCATATTGACAAAGAAAAAATGGTTTGGATGATCAATCCTTATGACGAAATCGCTGTAGAAGAAGCCGTCAGAATCAAGGAAAATCTCAATAATTGTGAGATAATTATTATTACAGTAGGCCCACCTCGGGTGGAAAAAGTTCTGAGATATTCCTTTGCTTTTGGTGCTGATAAGATGCTTCGCATAAACTACAAAAGTTTCGATCCTTGGTCAACGGCACTGGTTCTGGCTAAAGTGATTGAACCATTAAAATACGACTTGCTACTTTGCGGAAAAAAAGCAATTGATAACAATGGTCGCCAGGTTGGGTCTTTTATAGCAGATTTGCTAAATATACCCCAAGTTTCAGGAATCGTTAAGTTGGAACTGGTGTCTGGGACAAGTAAAAGGGCAATTGCTGAAAGATATTTAGGAAAAGGAGACAGACAGGCTGTGGAATGTAGCCTCCCTGCTATGTTTACTGTGGAAATAGGACTAAATGATCCAAGATATCCCTCACTTCGAAATAGGCTTATAGCTGAAAAAGAAGAAATCCAAGTGATAGATATATCCGCCCTAGGGTTACAGTTTGATCGGGTAGCAGATTTGACAACACATATGACTTTTTCGCCACGAAGGCCAAAACCAAAAAAAGTATTTACACCTGGCAGTAACCTTTCGGCAAGTGAACGAATGAAATTAATCGTGTCAGGAGGTAATGTGGACAAAAAGAGTGATTTGCTTGAAAATGGACCAGAAGATCTTGCCAAAGAGCTATTTAAATTTATAGTTCAACAAAAAATTGTGTAGAATCAGATGCTGATCGGTATTACATCGACTTTAGAATGTCTGATTAATTTTAAGGATAAATATAACCTTATAACTTGGAGGTCCCATGGCTCGTCTTTCTCGACCCAAGCTATCGGATATGGTAGCTGAGGCAATCGTCGGTTTGATAACTAAAAAGGATCTGCAACCCGGTGATAAAATCCCGACTGAAAAGGAGTTATCAGAACACCTAGGGATTGGAAAAACCAGCTTGCGTGAGGGAATCGGAAAGTTGGATGCGATCGGGCTCCTCTCAAGCCAGCAAGGTGGCGGTGTGTTTGTGAGAGAAGTGACGATTGATTCCATTTTTAGGATAGATTTGAATATTCCTCTGGCTCGTTTTCTCAAATTGAACAAACAGCAGATCATGGACTTGATCTCTACCCGTTTCATTGTCGAAATTCCATCATGCCGATTAGCTGCCAAACGGATTACGGATGAACAGATCGCAAACCTAGAGGTTCTGTGCAATGCCATGGCTGACTCTATCGACGAACCTGAAAAATTTATTCACTATGATGTGCAATTTCATGAACAGATTCTCATTGCCAGCGGAAACGTTATTCTCAGCGGAGTCTTCAAACTCATTGAGGATATATTTTCTAAGCAGCAAGCGATTGTTGCGGCCTTACCCGGGGAACTGAATAAAGGACTTGAGTTCCATAGGAAGATTCTATCCGCACTCGAGGAGAGAAACCCAGATCTAGCAGTCAAAACTCTAAAACAGCATTTGAATGTAATAAAGGACGTTTTGGACAAGAACCTAAAGTAAAGAAATCGCTTGAATCGGACTATCCGGGGCCATAGGCCCCGGCTTTACGCCCGATTCATGGCTTCGCCACCGCGATTTCAAAAACATTGTTCAGGCAGAGCCAACTGCCTCTGACCTGGCCCAGAGGGCCAGGATTTCAAGATCGAATTAAACTAAGCAAATGTCAAAATGCAAAGTACAAAGTCGGAGTCGTCAGCTGAGTGAGAACGTCTTTCCAATGGAATTTGGCCATCTTTGGAAGTGTTTTAGCGTCGATATCACTGTCAAAGAAATGTTGCCCACAGCATTGCCTTGTACAAATCCTGGTGTCACGGGAATTCACATTTTCGATCGGCACTTCTATCATGATTTATCGAAAAAAACGAGCCGCTACAACTCTCGAGCAATCTGAAGTGAGCCGAAAGGGACAACTCCAACTCTGACCCTACCTTGATAAATTTCGTTTAACTTTGTTATCACATCATCCCATTTCTTACAAAAAATGATTCGATCGCTGTAATATTGGCTTACGTCATATTTATTAACATTGGGGGAGAAAAAGAAAACATGACTATCTTCAACCACATTTCGGAAGACATCCCCCGAGTCAAATTTACTGTAGAGTCGCATCTGATAGCCTTCTAAACTGTGATAACCTGCCCCCTCCGGACAGCCTGCAACAATCACTAAGGCACCCCCTTTACGGACAAGCCGTCGCTCGCTCGAAAGTCCGATATTGAGAGCTGTAGGAGTTTGTGTGATATCCAGGTCCTTTGGATATGCATTCAATATAGCAATATCCAGATCCGAGGGCACCCTGGTTCCGTATACTTCAAGGGCAAAACGTATACCTTCACGATGTGCCAGAATGGGATCACCCACAAAAACCCCTGAAACCTCCCGCGATGGTCCGGAAACAACGTTGATCAGTAGTCTGAGGCCGACTTTTTTTGCAATTTCATCAATGTCTTCACGACACGGATTCTCGTCCACGTCTGCCATCTTGCACTTCAGGCCTTGTGCTGCAGACCGATGGTTGGCTTCCAAGGTTTCGATCCCAGATAGACCAGGAAGGACGATTTTCCCGCCGCCACCAAAACCAGCATATGGATGCGGAGCTATACCGCCTATTCCAATTTTAAGATCTGCATCCCAAAAATCCTTGTTGATTCTGATAGGCGTACCCCGGGAGGATTGCCCCAGGTCTATGAGGTTATCAAAAGGCTGGTGGTTCAGAATCCGAAAACGGTCGACTACATCTTGTCCGCATTTCTTGATGAAATCCTGGCGAACCATTGGCCTGTGCGCTCCCAAGGCAGGAATAAGGGTTATCTGATCCTCCACAATCCCTCCGTCCAAAAGCATCTTTAACAGGGGGCGCAAAATCCTATAGACTTTCGTCGGTCGGGCCAGATCATCGAATGTAATGGCACAGCTATGGCTTTCCCTAGCAAGTTCCGGGATTTGAGAACTACCTATGGGATTATTCAGGGCGTTGACGATTCCCCCTTCCCCAATGTCCGGAGCATGTTTCATCGGCAGGGGAATGATATTCCAGTCATCAGGGAAGGCCAAGTCAAATGACTCGTCGCCATACCAAGCTTTCCACTTTATTTGAAAGGTTTGCATGATAATAAACTCCCAGTAATTGTCAGTAAGCGTAAGTCAAAAAGATTGGAATTAGAGTATCTCCATAATCTTTTCCTGTTCAAGAGGCCTTAATCCTCCGGTTTATCGTAGTAGATCTATCACAATATTACCAAATGTATCGATTACGGTGGAGACCCCAGTGGGCATGTAGGTGGTGGAACTCTCCTCTTCAACCAACGCCGGACCAGGGAAACTTTGACCAGCCTCTAAGTCGTTACGGTGGTAGACGCGAGCCTCCTCACGAGTGTCCCCGAATTCCCCATAGATCGATCGCACCCCTCTTGTTCGAGGTTCGGTAACCTCCGGCTGACTGTTGTCACTTCGCGGACAGAGAATATCCATCACCAGGTCGCGCTCCTTCGATTGGCCGATGACGGTTGTGCGAAGACGGACAATCTCATGCATTTCTGCTGGGTTTTTAAAATTATACAGCCGCTCGTGTTCGGTATCAAAACTAGCACAAAGGACGTCATCAACGAGACGGTGCAGATCGATCGGCAGGTTTATTTCGTAGTTCTGTCCCACGTACCTCATGTCGACCGAGCTTGCGAGAACCGGAGGATCGAAGTAACCCTCAGCTTTGAGCATCTCCTGTCCTTCCCTAAGCATTTCTTGCAGATAGCCCTTTACCTGTTCGAGCCCATCCCGTTCAACGCAACATCTGAAAGTCCGCATATTATCGAACTTAAGATCCGCGATAATAAGACCGGCTCCACACAGCAAGCCAGGATACCTCGGGATCAAGACTTTTTTGATCCCTAATTCGCGGGCAATCGCTACCGCGTGCAGGGGACCGGCCCCTCCAAAAGCGATCAGTACAAACTCTCGGGGGTCAATACCGCTCTCTGATGTGATGGATCGAATCTCTCTGGCCATGCTCGCCACACTGACAGTCAGTATTCCACGTGCTGTCTCAACAGGCGATAGGTTGAGACCAACGGCCAGTTCCTCGATAACCAAACAAGCTTTCGCAGGATCGAGGGTCCGTTTCCCTCCAAGAAAGAAATTCGGGTTTAATCGCCCCAGAAAAAGATTGGCGTCGGTAATTGTAGAATCCTTGCCCCCGGTACCATAGCAGGCAGGTCCAGGATCAGCTCCGGCACTTTGCGGACCCACCCTTAAGGCTCCCCCGCTGTCGACCCAGGCTAGGCTACCACCTCCCGCCCCGACAGTCCGAATATCGATCATGGCCAATTTAAGAGGAACTCCGGCATCAATCTCCGCTTCTGTCGTATATCCAAACTCTCCTTCTTGTATCAAGCCTACATCAAAGCTGGTGCCCCCCATATCCATGGTAATCAGATTGTCATACCCTGCACTTTGACCAATTGCACGGGCTGCAACTAGGCCTGCCGCCGGCCCTGATAGATAGGTCTGGATCGGGTAATCACAGGCAATCTTAGTGCTCATCACGCCGCCATTTGATTTCATAATCAACAGTGTTCGGAGATAGCCCCAGTCTTTGAGTTTTTCCTCCAATCGGGAAAAATACCCTTTCATAATGGGCTTTATATATGCATCGGCCACTACGGTACAGGTTCTCTCATATTCCCTCCATTCGGGTAAAATCGCCGAAGAAAGGGAGACATCCAGATGGGGAAAGTGCTGCTGGATCAGGCTGGCTGTTTTGTTTTCGTGCTCATCCTCCAGAAAAGAGAAGAGGAAGCAGACTGCTACAGCACGCACTCCTTGTTGGTCCAGGTACCTGACCGCTTCAAGCAGGGCTCCTTCGTCAAGTCTCTCGATCACTTCACCCCGAGAGTTAATTCTCTCGCGAACGCCAACTCTTAAAAACCGCGGTACGAGGGGCTTTGGCCTACGCCATTGCAAATCGTTTGCGTTTTCGAAGGGTCTGTTGGCACGGGCAATCTCCAGAACATCCCGGAATCCGGCTGTCGTAATCAGTCCAACAGTAGTTCCGTTTTTTTGAATGATCGTGTTCGTAGCATGGGTCGTACCGTGGATCACCTTGCGGGCATTCTCGCCAGATTCGGGTGTTCCAGTGAGAGTATTCATGAACGCTAACGATGGATCGTCCGGTGTGGAGTCAACCTTATTGCTTATTAACCGTCGAGTCACGAGGTCAACCATAAAGAGATCGGTGAATGTGCCCCCTGTATCGATTCCAACTACCAGATCTGTGGGTTGATTTTCACTCATCGCTAAAACCCTCCTTTTTGTCTACACGCTTTTCATCCTGGTTCTTGAAACCATCTCCCAGGCAAGGCCCGTGGGTCTTGGCGATTCCCCTAGCCGTCTTTGAGTCTAGTTTGTATGTGCGAATAGCCTCTTTCAGCGAAATATAGCCATTTTTGAGGTCTTCCTCCACACTTTCCTGATCCCGATCAGATACCGGTCCGTAGCCACCCCCCCCGGGAGCCTCTAGAACAATGTGGGCGCCGCGCTCAAGTTTTAAATCACTAAACTTGGTGGTTGATGGCGTGTTGGGCTTAAGATCGGTAACTTCGCAAAATTTTTTCCCATCTGTGGAGAATAAAAAGTGCTGGCGACTCCCCTCTTGGCCACTAAAAACTCCGGGGGCAGGAAACTTTCGCCGGTTGGCGTGACCTCCAACCACACCGGTCCGACCTTCCAGTTCATATTCACGGATCACCCCCAGTCCCCCTCGATACTTACCGGCTCCTCCCGAATCTGTCTTTAATTGCCAACGAATCGTGCGGAGAGGGAACTCGGTTTCGATCACCTCAGCCGAGAAATTCTTTGCAGTAGTACCCGTGTAGGAATTGGTGGCGTTTTCACCAGCAGCAGAGTATCGACCTCCCCACCCACCTGGATCCCACAGAAAAGTAATAAAACTCTGTTCCTTAATATCATCATATCCACCCAGAGTTAAGATATTCTCGGTTTCACCGCCACAGGCTGCCACCCGGTCGGGTAAGGCCTGGCTCAAGGCTTGAACGACGGCTGAGGCTATAAGGTTGAACGTTTCGGTATTACCACCACTCACGGGAGCCGGCCAAACAGGGTTGATCAGCTTTCCTGGTGGCAGTAAGAAATGCATGGGCCGAAAGGTCCCTTCGTTAAAAGGAATGGTATGATCAACAAGGTTGAGTATGGCGGTAACACTTGCCGTATACGTGACGGAATAAGGGCTGTTGATCGGACCTGCTGCCTGCGGATCAGATTCGCGGTAGTCAAAAATGAGATCTTCGTCACAGACCTTAACCCTGACCCTCACGTAATAAGGCCGATCTGTTATGCCATCGTCATCCACTGCGGCCTCTGCCTCGTAGACTCCGTTTGGAATAAGAGATATCTCCCTTCGCATACGCCGTTCACTATAGTTCTTTATCGCCTCTTTGTAATTCAGGTAGTTGTCGACCCCGTGGCGATCCAGTAACTGTTGGAGCCGCTTCTCAGCAGTTACGACTGAACCATACATAGCCATAAGGTCCCCGTATGTTTTTTCCGGGGCTCTCACGTTGGCCAGAATCAGTCGAAATATACTCGATACGGGATGATCTGCCTCGAATAACTTGACAGGGGTTATCAGTATTCCTTCTTGGAATATCTCGCTCGCATCTCCCGGGAAACTCCCCGGGCTCTTACCACCGACATCGGCATGGTGTGCAATATTAGCGGCGAACCCCATAAGTTTGTTTTCATAGAACAACGGTCGAATAAGACTCAATTCTGGAAGATGTGGAACGCCCCGGTAGACATCATTGTGAATAATAACATCGCCAGGGTTTAAACTCATACCCTCATCTCGCATTTCATTCACTATGATACCGACCATTAGTTTCTGCGCTCCCAACTGAGAGTTATTTCCCTGATACTGGGCCACCAATTCCATGTCGTCATCAAACAGGCCACAGGTATAATCGTTACCCTCATAAAAAATCGGCGAATAGGCCGTCCTTACCATGGTGTTGCCCATCTCTTTGCTAATGGATATCAGGGCACCCTTCATGACCTCCAGCATTATAGGGTTGATGGTTTTAGGGTCATCTCTACTCTTCGACAGCCGGGGGTCCAGACTTTCCGGGGATATAGACTCCACGGAAACACCCGTACGCGCCAGAGAATCGCAGGTATCATTGCAGAAATCCCCTGCCAAGCCGATGAGAAATTTGCCGCAAAAGCGGCATCTGTTTAACCGTGGTGAGTAAGGCATAACATAACTCCTCTTGATTGAATGTTTCCCAAGTATTCTTACGTAGCCTTGGTAAGCCAGGTTAAAAGTTTAATACATCCATTGCGAGTTGACATCCGACAGGATTGCCGACCTGGTATGACCAAAATAAGGCTCCACAATTCGTAAGGCAAAGAACCAACCCTATGACACCCTGAATCAACTAGACATAGCTTATAAAGTTGACCACCGGTCAAACTTTCGTTCCCTACTAATCGCGACCGGTGCGGCCAACAATTAATCTCTGAACATTCCTGGACAACCTAACCGTTTTGCAGCCGAGCTCCATTTGTGTGGCCGAACCAATATGTAATCCATACCTTTCACATCAAAGACGGACAGACACTATAATGAGAGTAATTTGCGCACTCTCTCAACTGCCAACGTCGGGGAAGCCAACACCGGCCTTGTAAAGTGTGGAACCAGCCTGGCCAAGGATACCTGAGCAAGAACAATTCCGTCCACATTCTCTGGAAGGGACCGAGCGGTTTCTAGAACCAGACGGTCGTGAGCTGCCAAGTCACCTTCATAAAATAGTTGTAGCGCATCCCGCTTTAGAGCTACGGTCACCTTAATTTTTTTGCCTAAGTGTCGAGCCTCTGACAGAATCAATTCCTTGGTCGGCTTAACCGTCGTGTAAGCCGTGGCAAGGACCCCGATGTGGCTCCAACTTGATACTGCCTTTTCAATCATCGCTTCGTCTATCTTGACGACAGGTATGCCTACTTTGGGTCTTATCAGGTCCACTGTTCCTGACACGCTCGAACAGCTGAACAGGACTACCTTTGCTCAGACATGCGCAGCTGAAGCGACGTGATCCAAGAGTCGTAAAGTGATCCACGGAGTTATCTTCCCCGTTCCCAACAACTCTGAAAGAACGGCCTCATCAACAATGTGAATGATTTCGGTCGCTGGAAGACAGGATCGAAGCACTTCCAGTAGAATGGGTACCAAGGTTGAGGTCGAATGGACAACGCCGATTCTCACCGTAAATCTCCTTCCTCTCTTAATTGGAGCTAACCGACAATTTTTTGGTAAAGTTCTCGAATCTGCTCAGATTCAAGCTGACGATGATTGTAAACAAATGGGAGTTTATAAGAAATTGTCTTCTTATCTGTCTAAGCACCGGTAAACCCAGTCTAAGAGTCTAACAATTCACGTGCTACCCTCACGCAACTTACTGCGTCCGGAGCGTAGCCATCAGCCCCAATTCTCATTGCCCAGTCCTGGGTGACCGGTGCCCCGCCCACCAGAACCATTAGGTTATCTCTCAATTTGGCTTTATCGAGAGCGACGATGACTTCCCGTTGTTGAACCAAGGTGGGGGTCAGAAGTGCCGACAACCCAAGAAGCTCGGGTTTGTGCTCCTCGACAGCTTCCAAAAATTTGGAAATCGGTATATCGACCCCCAAATCGATTGCTTCAAAACCGGATACCTCCATCATAAGAACAACGAGATTCTTACCGATGTCATGCATGTCACCAGAAACCGAGCCGATCATGAAACGTCCAAGTGTGGTCAAATTCGCTTTGTTCTTCTTGATCTCTGGCATCAAGATCCCCATTCCTTCCTTCATAGCCTTCGATCCCCGCATCAGCTCGGGCAAGAAAGCCTCCCCGCGCGAGAATCGGTCTCCCAGATCTCTGATGCTCTCTGATAGCACGTCGGCAATACAAAGGGGATCCATTTTCGCACCTAGTGCTTGATTCGTAAGCGAGGTAATATCGTTCACTCTGCCCGAAATGATTGCGGCTCGTAGCTTGTCACAAATAAGATTGGACTGTACCATTTCTTTAACCTCCAATAATATTCTCTTTTCATGTCAATGTGAGATGTTAATCTTGAGCAATAGCGGCCTGCCATATCCTCTCCAGCTCCCGCAGAACATCATACGGGAGGGCAGGGGCCGTATGCTCGCTTAATAGTTTCTCGACTCGCTGCTTGGCAACCTGTACCACATCTTTCGATCCATTGTTTTCCCAAGTCCCTCGCACATTTCGGTCAAAGATAGTCGGGAGATAGTGGTTTTTTTGGTAGAATTTCATTGTGTGCTCTTGGTCGAGATACTGACCGCCAACCCCAACTCGTTGGATAAGATCAAGAGCAAGGGTTTCTTCAGTGATTTTTATGCCCTTTTGGAATCGTTTGACGATACCCATTAGTTCGTCGTCGATGACGAGTTGTTCGAAACATGCCGTATTGATAGTTTCGAGCATGCCAAACCCGCCCAGGATATCCGGTCCTCCAAGACAAGAACCCAGCGCATTAAGGGCCTTTTCAATCCCGGATTGCTCGTCGGTTGTCTTCGAGTCCGTCGTGCACGACATGCTGTCAACGGCGAAGTTACAGTGCCTTCCAAGTTGGAGCCATACGAGATTCAACATGGTAAATTCGATAGGACCCCAAACGGCATTGGCGTTTCGCATGTCCATCATACAGGCCCTAGGTGCGTAGAAGGCGGGTGCTCCGGAGTTGACGATCTGATGGACTGCCATAGCTGCCAGGGTTTCGGCGTGCTGCAAGACCGCCATTCCGGCCAAAGTGATTGGGCCACTCACGCCACACACAGGGGTTGAAGCTGTAATCATCGGGATCGAATGCTCTGCCGCAGCTATTAGGACTTCCACCTCGTTCCGGTCGTAGCGAAGGGGACTTGTCGGAGCTACTACCACAGAGATAAGGGGGTTGGCCCGTATCTCCGACTTGCCCCCGCTCACGGCCTCAAGCATTTCAATAATGAACTCCATATTCCGACCTTGAAAGGGTTGCATCTGTATATGTTTTGCAGAATTCTCCACCATGCCGCGAAGTAATGCCACATCGGCAACCGTTCGATCGACGTCCATGGGATAAATGAAGCCTCCGCAAGCTGCCTGATTCGGGAGAGCGTCGATTAATCGTGCGGCCTCGGCAACATCATTCATGGTTCCATCCCGGCAAATGCCTGTCCTTCGATCAATGATTTTGACACATCCGGAAATAGACCGTGCGTACGGGCCGCCCTCTCCGATATGGCACGCTAACTCAGGGCTTCTGGCTCCGAGTACGAATCGACGAGGAACCGTGCTCAGACGAGCTTCCAACTGTTCTCCGGGAAACCTGACCAATTGCTGATCAAAGTCCACCTGAAGCCCCTCTTCCTGGAGGCGACTGAGTAACTCCGGCAGCATGAACTGCACTCCGGTTGTCTCAAGGAGCACCAGCGCTTTCTCATGAATGTTTTCTATTTCTTCTTGAGTAATCAAATCTAACGGTTTCATCATAGTCACCTCCGTGGCGTAATCCGTGTAAACCATGTTTAAACAGGCCAACTTATGACCAAAGGATCTTATTCGTCTGGTTCATTGTGAAAGGTCTATCACGATATTGCCAAACGTATCGATCTCAGCAGACGCTCCACCGGGAATCAAGGTAGCGGAACTCTCCTCTTCAACCAGTGCCGGCCCTAGAAAAGCTTGGCCAGGCTCCAAATCGCAACGTCGATAGACGCAGGCCTCCTCACGAGTGTCCCCCGATTCCCCATAGATCGATCGCACCCCTCTTGTACGAGGTTCGGTAACCTCCGGCTGACTGTTGTCACTTCGCGGACAGAGAATATCCATGACCAGGTCCCGTTCCCTCGATGGACCGATAACGGTAGTGCGAAGACGAACAATCTCATGTAGTTCCGCTCGGTTTCTAAAACCATACAGCCGCTCGTGTTCGTTATCGAAACTCGCGCAAAGGATATCGTCAATCAGGCGGTGCGGATCGATCGGCAGGCTTATTTCGTAGTTCTGCCCCACGTACCTCATGTCGACCGAGCTTACGAGAACCGGAGGATCCAAGTACCCCTCTGCCTTGAGTAGTTCCTTCCCCTCCCTAACCATCTCCTGTAAATAACCCTTGACCAATTCGATCCCATCCCGTTCAACGCAACATCTGAAAGTCCGCATATTATCGAACTTGAGATCTGCGATAATAAGACCGGCTCCACACAGAAGACCCGGATACCTGGGAATCAAAATTTTCTTCATCTCCAGTTCGCGAGCAATCGCCACTGCGTGCAGCGGACCAGCTCCACCAAAGGCAACCAGTACGAACTCACGAGGGTCATAGCCATTCTCCGCCGTGATGGACCGAATCTCTTGAACCATGCTCGCCACACTGACAGTCAGTATTCCACGTGCTGTCTCAACAGGCGATAGGTTGAGACCAACGGCCAGTTCCTCGATAACCCATCTGGCTTTCTCTAAATCCAAAGCTCTTTTTCCACCGAGAAAGAACTCTGGATTGAGCCGTCCAAGAAAAAGATTGGCATCCGTGATGGTGGGAACCGTACCCCCTGTCCCATAGCATGCAGGTCCAGGATCTGCTCCAGCACTCTGCGGACCCACCCTTAGTGCTCCTCCCTGGTCGACCCAGGCTATGCTACCACCCCCTGCCCCGATAGTCCGAATATCGATCATGGCCAATTTAATGGGAACTCCGTCATCGATTTCTGCCTCTGTGGTATATCCAAACTCTCCTTCTTGTATCAAGCCTACATCAAAACTAGTGCCCCCCATATCCATGGTAATCAGGTTGTCATACCCAGCACTTTGAGCAATAGCACGTGCTGCAAGTAGGCCCGCCGCTGGCCCTGATAGATAGGTCTGGATCGGGTAATCACAGGCAATCGTGGCGCTCATCACGCCGCCATTTGATTTCATAATCAATAGCGGTCGGAGATAGCCCCAGTCTTTGAGCTTTTTCTCCAATCGGGAAAAATACCCTTTCATAATCGGCTTTATATATGCATCGACCACTGAGGCGCATGTTCTCTCGTACTCTCTCCATTCGGGCAAAATTGCTGAAGAGAGCGAGACATCCAGATGGGGAAAGTGCTCCCTTATAAGGCTAGCCGCTTTCCTCTCATGTTCGTCCTTCAGGTAAGAAAAGAGAAAACAGACCGCCACAGCGCGAACTCCTTGTTTGTCCAGGAATCTGACCGCATCGACCAAGGCTTTTTGGTCGACCTCTTCGATCACTTCCCCCCGAGAGTTAATTCGCTCTCGAACGCCGATTCTCAAATGGCGCGGCACAAGAGGCTTGGGTCTACGCCATTGCAAATCGTATACGTGGTCGAAGGGCCGGTTGCTGCGGGCAATCTCCAGCACATCCCGGAATCCAGCGGTCGTAATCAAGCCAACAGTAACTCCCTCTTTTTGAATAATCGTGTTCGTTGCATGGGTCGTACCGTGGATTACCTTGCGGGTACTTTCACCAGATTCGGCTGTTCCAGTGAGAGCGTTCATAAACGCCAGCGATGGGTCGCTTGGCGTCGAGTCGACCTTGTTCGTTATCGCGCGTCGAGTTTCGAGATCAATCATGAACAAGTCGGTAAATGTGCCACCTGTATCAATCCCGACAATCAGATCGGTTTTCTGGTTCTTACTCATCGCTAAAACCATCCTTTTTCCCTGTTAGCATTTTTTCCCCCCCCTTAAACCCGTCTCCCAGGCCGTACTCGTAAGTGATAGCGATCTCCTCGGCTGTTTTTGAGTCTAATTTGTATGTGCGAATAGCCTCTTCCAGCGAAATATAACCTTTCTTGAGGTCTTCCTCCACACTTGCCCGGTCACGTTCAGACACCGGCCCATAGCCACCCCCACCGGGAGTCACTTGGACGATGCGAGCGCCTCGCTGCAGCTTTAGATCGGCAAACTTAGTAGCCGACGGAGCGCCAGGCCTAAGCTCGGTAACTTCGCGATACTCTTTCCCGTCGGTAGAGAATAAGAGGTACGTACGACGCCCTTCTTGGCCACCAAAGATGCCAGCAGCAGGAAACTTGCGCCGGTTGGCGTGAGCTCCCACCACTGCGCTTGGACCTTCCAGTTCATATTCACGAATCAACCCCAGGCCTCCGCGATACTTACCGGCCCCTCCAGAATCGGTCCTCAGCTGGTAACGAATCGTGCGGAGAGGGAATTCGGTTTCGACAACTTCAGAGGAATAGTTCTTGGCTGTGGTCCCGCAGTAGGTTATCGTCGTGTTTTCACCGTCGGCAGAACTCCGACCTCCCCACCCGGCCGACTCCCAGAGGAGTTGAGTATAACCTCGTCCTCTGATGTCATCATATCCACCCAGGGTTAAGATGCTCACGGTTTCGCCGCCACAGGCCGCCACCCGGCCGGGTATGGCCGGACCCAGGGCCTTGACAATGGCGGAAGCCACCATATTGATTGTTTCGGTATTTCCGCCGCTGACCGGGGCTGGCCAAACCGCGTTGATTAGGTTTCCCGGTGGCATTATGAAATGAAGGGGTCGAAGGACACCCTCGTTAAAAGGAATGGTGTGATCAACAAGGTTTAGTATCGCGTTGATGCTTCCAGAAACCCCCACTGCATAGGGGCCGTTAACCGGACCTGCAGCTTGGGGATCGGACGCGCGATAGTCAAAAATGAGATCTTCGTCACAGACTTTAACCTTGACCCGTACGTAGTACGGCCGATCCGTAATTCCGTCGTCATCGATCGCAGCCTCCCCCTCGTAGACACCGTTTGGAATAGCCGATATCTCCTGTCGCATTCGCCGTTCACTATAGTTCTTAATCGCCTCTTTGTACTGTAGGTAGCAGTTCATTCCACGGCGATTAATTAGCTGCCGAAGCCGCCTTTCGGCAATTACGAGTGAACCGTACATGGCCATAAAATCTCCATATGTCTTTTCCGGAGCTCTTACGTTGGCTAGGATCAATTGAAATGTGCTTGATACAGGTTCGTCAGCCTCAAATAACTTAATAGCAGTTACCAGCAAGCCTTCCTGGAATATCTCGGTCGCATCACCCGGGAAACTTCCAGGAGTCTTACCGCCGACGTCCGCATGGTGTGCGATATTCGCAGCATACCCTACAATCGTCTTTTCATGGAACAGTGGTCGGATCAGGCAGAACTCTGGAAGATGAGGACTACCCCGATAGACATCGTTGTGAATAATGATATCACCCGGATTCAACCCCTCATCCCGCATCTCACTGACAACTGTGCGAACTCCGAGATTAATCGATCCCAACTGGGATGGGTTACCCTGAAACTGAGCCAACAATTCCAAATCGGCATCAAAAAGAGCACAGGTAAAATCGTTACCCTCATAAAAGATGGGAGAGTAAGCCGTCCTAATCATGGTCTTGCCCATCTCTTTACTAATGGAGATTAGGGCACCTTTCATGACCTCCAGCATAATCGGGCTGATCGTTGTAGGACCCTCTCCACCCCTAGACACGAGAGGGTCCAGGCTTTCCGGAGGTATTGACTCCAGAGGAACGTCCGCCCGATGCAGCGAATCGCAAGTGTCATTGCAGAAATCCTCCACAGAGCCGATGAGGTATTTGCCGCAAAAGCGGCATCTGTTTAACCGTGGTGAGTAAGACATACCATAACTCCTTTTGATCGAATTCTTCCTGGGTATGTATACGCCTCAATACGTCCATTGGAAATTGGTATTGGGCAGGGTTGATACCCTGGTATAGGCCACAAAGTAGGCCCCTAAAATCATGAGATAGAGAACCAAACCTAAGACCTCCTAAAGCAACTGCCATAACTCATATAGCCGACCACAGACAAAACTTTCGCTTCCTAATTAATGGTTGCAGGTACGACCGGCAATTAACCTCCGTACATCCCTGAAAAAACTAACTGTTTCGTTGGCGAGCAGCACTTACGTGTTCGGACCGATCACAGGTCGACAACGGAAACCCATGAACCCGTATCCACCGAGCGGTCGACCGCCTCCATCACCGCCTGACACTTGACTCCATCCACAAAGTTTGGCGAAGGGGCTTTGTCTTCAGCCAGATAGTTCATCAAGTCATAGATAGCATTGACAAAAGTGTGCTCATAGCCAATGGTAATGCCCGGGGGCCACCACCCATGGATGTAGGGGTGTACAGGTTCGGTAACTATGATCCGTCGGGCTCCCTGAACGGCTGGATCATCTTCCCAGCTAAAATACTTTAGCTCACTCATCCTCAAGAAGTCGAACGAAAGACTCCCCTTGCTGCCATAGATTTCGAGGGTCTGTTTTTCCTTGCAACCGCTGGCTACCCTTGTGGCTTCGAAGGTTCCCAGCGCTCCGTTCCTGAATTTCGCTATAAACACTGTGCTGTCGTCCACGTCCACCACACCCCGCTTCACTGAGTACTGGTCTTCAGCACACAAGGTTCTTTGTCCCGTGGTGTCCTCCAGCGGGCGTTCTTTGGTGAATGTGGCGTTCGTCCCAACCACCTGGACGATATCATCCACCAGAAAATGAGCCAGGTCGATAAGGTGGGAGTTGAGATCCCCATGCGCTCCGGAGCCAGCGATGTCTTTTTTCAATCGCCAAATTAATGGTGCGTCTTTGTCGACCAACCAGTCTGATAGCCAACTGGCCCGGAAGTGGTATATCTCTCCAATCTTGCCGCTGTCGATAAGAGACTTCATCAGTCTAATGGCTGGTGTGGCCCGACGATTGAATCCGATCATATGTTTGACGCCAGTGTGTTCTACTTCTGCCAACATCTCTCTTGCTTGGGATAAACTCATGGCCAGAGGTTTCTCGCATAGTATGTCTTTGCCCGCACGGGCCGCGGCCAGCACGATCTCGAAATGGGTATTTGGCGGCGTAACTATATCGACCAGGTCAACATCATCACGGTTTACCACGTCTTGCCAAGACGTCACAAAACTCTCCCAGCCATATCGCTCTGCCGCTTGGCGCGCCACCTCTGTCCGAATGTCGCAAACAACCCTCAAGACAGGCCTGGCCTTTGCTTCAAAAAACATAGGCATGTCTACGTAGGCGTGGCTGTGTGCCTTACCCATAAATCCTCCACCTATCATGCCCACCCGGACTATCTTTTTATCGCTACCGCTGGTCAGCATGGTTCATCTTCCCCTTTCTATTTAATCGCCTACGCACTTAAAGTGCCCTGGCAGCAAGGTGCCCTTCATAAATCGCAGAATCAATCCGGCGAGGTGCCAGACAGTCCCCGACACGGACAATCTCATTCACTTTGCCCTTGAGCGTGAAGTAGAGCTTATCATCAGCGCAATTGTACCAAGCAAAGACCACGGTATCGATGTTATCCAGAACCAATTCCTGCCCAGTATAGCCGTTGGCAATAACAACGCTATGCCCCCGGATCTCTTTCACCGTTGAGTTGGGCAGGAATTCAACCTTCAGGGACAACAGCTTCATATAAACCGGTGTCAAATTGGTAGGGTCCAAACCAGCGCCGACGTGAGCAGTGGGCGCTACGATGAGGACCTTGCACCCCTGATCAGCCAACACCGCGGCCGTGCTAGTGCATTGGTGGAATCCCCATCCCCCATCAATTACTATAACTTCTTTACCTGCTTGGGCCTCTCCTTTCAGGATCTTCCAGGCATCCACTACATGGTCTTGCTCCACACCTGGTATGGAAGGAATCTGGGGCAAAGATCCTGTCGCAACGATGACTGCATCCGGGTTCTCACGTAAAACATCTTCCGATGTTGCCTCTGTCCCCAGTACAACCTTCACACCCAACTTCTGAATCTGCTTCGAGAGATACCGCACCACACCCCACAATTCATCTCTGGAAGAATCCTTGACCGCTATTCGTACCTTTCCGCCTAACTCTTGGTTTCGCTCAAATAGCGTGACATCGTGTCCTCTCATAGCGGCCACCCTGGCAGACTCTAACCCACCCGGACCGCCACCGATCACAACCACTCTCTTCTTGACCGGCGATGGCAAAAGCGTACCGATTCCCAGATCCTTCTCACGCCCAGCGGCGGCGTTCTGCAGGCATGTAACTGGTATCTGATCAAACTGCTTGCCCACGCACTGTTGGTTGTCAGCCACACACGTGCGAATGTCCTCAATCCGCCCCTGGTGAGCCTTGCGAGGAAGCTCAGGATCGGCTATCAGCGCCCGGCACATTCCGATCAAATCTGCCGCCCCTTCGGCCAGCAAGGTCTCAGCTTGAACAGGATCGTTGATCCGATTCGCACAGATGATCGGCAAGTCGACAACCTCCTTCACGCCAACGGCAAGATGACGAAAAGTGCCCAAAGGAAGGTACATCGTGGCAATCATCATGAAAATATTCTGGTGAGTCGCCCCACTGATGGAAAGGTAGTCAATCTGATCGGTTGCAGCCAGTTTTTGTGCAACAATTTTCATATCATCCAGAGTAAGTCCGCCCTCGACGAAATCATCGCCGTTAATGCGCATGCCCACAGGGTAGTCCTCACCTACAGCATTCCGAACGGCCGCAAGCACCTCTAATGCGAAGCGCATCCGATTCTCGAAGCTTCCGCCGTACCCATCTGTTCTCGTGTTGCTCTCAGGAGACAGGAATTGCTGTATCAAATATCCATGTGCACCATATATCTCCACACCATCAAATCCAGCTTCCCTGGCGTTGGTCGCTGTTCTTGCAAACGCATCGATAACTGCCTCTATATCTTCGATCTCCATCTCTTTTGGAATTTCGCGAACCGTAGGGTCCGAAAGTCCGGACGCAGACCAAAGGGGTAACCTGTAAAGACTACTGTTCGACTCTCGCCCGTCATGACGAAACTGCAGAAACACCTTCGAACCATCTTGGTGCACAGCCTCGACCACTCTCTTGAAGTCAGGAATGAACTTCTCCTCTGAAGCTACGAACTGCCCAGGCGATGCCATACTATTCCACATGATACTGGTTCCCCCCATTATAACCAAGCCAACTCCACCCTTGGCGCGCTCAGACAGATAGTAGGCAATTTTCTCCGTGGGCATCCCGTCTTGTGCATAAAATGTTGCGTGTGGTAAAAAGACCAACCTGTTCTGTAAGGTCACAGATCGGATTTTGAAAGGAGAAAATAGATACTCAAATTTTGTACTCACCGCACTCTCCTTCAAGTATTATTAGTCTGTCGAGTAGCGACAGGTAGTAGTCATGACGTTCTCACTCTAAAAACCCGTGGAATTTTTTCTCTTTTCCTGCAGTTACACTGCCTGAGAATAAAAACTTCCCCAAAGGCAGTTTTTATCAAGATCTATCTTCCTTTCAGAGATTAAAGCACACAGGTCTTAAACCAGGGCATCCTCAAAGTCGCTCGGTAATTTTTTATATGCTAGAGGTTAATAACTTTTTCCCTTTCTTCAATTATCGTTTCTACCAAAGCTTTGACATTTTCAATAGGAACATCTTTCATGATCTCCTGCGAAGGAGCAATGATATGCCCTCCACCTTTGCCTAGTATTCTAATAGTTTCTGCGGCCATTTTCTTTATTTGTTCTGGAGTGCCGTATGGAAGAAGGTTTTGAGTATCTATACCTCCCCAAAATGTAAGATCTTTTCCAAACTCTCTTTTTAAATATTTGTGATCCATACAAGGTTGGGTCGGTTCCAAGACATCAAGACCAATTTCGATTAAGTCAGGTATGAATTCAGTAATATTGCCGCAGCTATGCATCATCATCGGAAGGCCGGCGTCTTTGAAAACCCCAAATATCCTCGCCATACGAGGCTTAAAGAATTTCTGGAACATTGAGCGTGAAAACATAGGTCCTCTTTGATTTCCAAGATCATCACCGTAATTGCCAACCTTAAATCCCATCTCAACAGCTCTTTTTGCAACTTCGACTTTGTAGTCTGTTATTGTATCGAGAAGCCCCTCGACGAGTCCGGGGTTTGCCACAAGTTCTGTCAAAAACTCCTCAAAGCCCATCAAGGTCCAGGCGCGCTCAAAAATGCCGAGCAATCCAGATGGCCACACCAGATATTTCCCCGCATGTTCTTTGATATCTCTCGCCATCCAAGAAAAATTGCCTTCCTTATTATAGTCGGGGGCGCTATAGTTTCTTATGGCCTCTTCATCACTCGCGAAAAGAATGGATTTCTTGAAATCAGATGGCATACTTTTTTCGACTAATCCCTTTTCCGCTCCTCCTTGTAGCGGGTGAAAAACGGGGAAAAAACCTTCCGAGCCAATATCGATTCCCAAGCCCCACCGGTCATAGACAACATTATTCTCCCAATCCACGCGGCAATAACCCATTTCTTGTAGTTCTTGCATCATTTTCTTATCATTTTTGTAAAATAAAGGACCGTCATCCAAAGGCACAGTCATATAAAGGTGGTTCTCGAGGTAATCATCGAGTTCTCCAACAGATGCCATGCCCATAGATTTACTCAGCATTTCTTTCCTTGTTCGATCCGCAAATGTAATTTGGCTAGGAAGGTAATCGACCTCCTTCTTTTTGATCACACTTAGTACTCTCTCTTCTTTTGTCATTTGAAGATACCTCCTATGTCGTACACAGTTAGCTATGTTTCAAAGGAGTTCCCCGACTTTCTCAAGTTCATCCCCTGCCAGCCATTGTCGTTATGTGCATTCTATACTCTCCAATAAAAGCAGTGTTCCCACTAATATCTAATACCTGCATATTAGTGTTCTCCGAAGGCAAGTCCTTCTCCCACCTTTTACACTAAGAAGATACTCCTAGAAGAGTTTTTGCCTCGTCGACGGCACTGGCTGCGTCAGGAGCAAAACCGTCGGCTCCGATTTCATCGGCATAGTTCCTTGTCACGGGTGCACCGCCAATCATTATTTTGATATCAGATCCACTTTCTTTAAAGAGCTCAACAACGTCTCTCATTGTCGGCATTGTGGTAGTCAACAAAGCGGAAAGTCCGATCAGCTTGACACTTTGGCTTTTTGTTACCTCTAGGAATTTGTCAAGCGACACATCGATTCCCAAATCGACTACCTCAAAGCCCGCCCCCTTCAGCATCATAATGACCAGATTCTTTCCGATATCATGGAGGTCTCCCTTAACCGTCCCAAGGGCTACCTTACCAATTGCTCCGCGGCTTATCCCTGCCAAAACGGTTTCCAAGATATCCATCCCCGCATGCATAGAGCGAGAGGCGATCAAGACCTCAGGGAGGTAAATTTCCTGGGATTTGAATTTCTGCCCGATTACTCCCATGCCGGCAATAAGCCCTTTTTTAAGAATATCTTTTGGATTAATTCCCTGATTCAAGGCTTGCTGGACGAGCTCCTTAACATTATTCACTTTTCCATTCGTTAGATCTTGAGCTAATGACTCCAAAATACCCATTGTGATTCCTCCCAAAGACATTATTAAAAAATGGTATGGTCATGAAATTTCATAAATTTTTCGACTACACACTAGCAGTCAGGTAGGTTATTAAAATTAAACTAACGTAGAACTGAGCTGCAGATAAAATCTTCCTTGACATGTATATCAATAAACTTTATGGTGGAATAACTTTTATAAAAAAGAACATTCCATTATCCCACCCGCGAGGCACACTGCCAGGCATCAAAAAAGACTTCCTATTTTCTATAAATTATACAGTTCCAATTCGTTTGAAAAGTTTATGGAAGCATACCGTGTGATTTCATTTCATTGACGACGTCCTCAGCAGCGATCAGGAATTGATTTATGTCCTCCTCAGTGTGAGCATACGATAGAAATCCAGCATGTCGGATTGGTTGTAAAATTCCTTTCACAATTAAGCCGAGACAGAACTCACCCTGCAAGGTAAGATTGGATCGTAATACATCTCTTCTGTTTCTAATAGTGTGCTTGCAAAATAAAACATTGTAAATTGAACCCACTCCTGTTACCTGAGCAGGGGTATCAAACCGCTTAAACAAGTCTCGTAATCCATTACGGAGCTGTTCTCCCAGTTGGCTCATGTGCAAATAGGGATCTGTCCTCTCCAGCTCTGTGATGGTAGCAAGCCCAGCCGCCATTGAAATAGGATTCCCGGTAAATGTACCTGAATGAAATGTGACCTTGCTCGAAGTGGGATTAAGCACTTCCTCCATGATCTCCCGTCGGCCACCAAACGCCCCAATTGGAAAACCTCCCGCTATCGCCTTTCCAATAACGGCCATATCCGGAGTAACTCCAAAATAAGAAGTCCCCCCCCCGAAGCCTAAACGAAAACCTGTCACGATTTCATCAAAGATAAGGAGGATACCTTCCTCGCGGGTTACCCTCCGAACTGTTTCTAAGAAGTCTTTTTCAGCACAGGCCGTACCGCCGTGTGTAACCGCTACTACCTCCATAATCACTGCTGCCAACTCATCGGCGTGCTTTCTTAACAGTGTTTCGGTTGCCTCAGGGTTGTTGTATGGCAATATCAGAACCGTATCTGCAATTACAAGGGGGATTCCAGGGCAATCCAAAACCGGCTCTGGAGCACTGTCAGGCCCCTGTAGGTGAGTTGTCTCACAAGATGTAAGAAAGTAATCGTCTGATCCGTGATAGTTCCCCTCGAATTTAGCAATCTTATCCTTACCTGTAAAAGCCCTTGCAACCCTAATTGCAGTTCTTGTTCCCTCTGATCCGGTATTCGTAAACCGAATTAATTCCAGGTGTGGCATGTGCTTTTTTATTTTCTTCGCAAGTTCAACCTCCAATTCCGTGGCAAATAGGGTATGGCATGCGATTTCCATTTGCTTTTTCACTGCCTCCAGAACAGGCTCTGGATTGTGGCCGAGCACGAGAGGTCCAGCTCCCATCAAAACATCAATGTACTCATTACCATCGACATCTATAGCCTTTGAACCCTGAGCACTTTTCAAATAGATAGGGTGAGGTTTTATAAACTTCGCACGTCCCCCGATGCCTCCAGGCAAATGATTTCTAGCCTCCTGGTACACGTGCCTAGAGGTTGGTGTTTTCTTTATAAATTCCTCATGAAAGATATTCATTTTTGCACTCCTTTGTACTAATCTTTAGGTTAAATATCTGCCAATCTTTAAATTATTCGTAGATTTCCAAATGCGCACCCAAATTGAACAAGCTACGGTATCAATTTTAATTTGGTTTCCAATTTCGACCCGGTTGTATAGACACTGCTATTCTAAAACTGCTGTTGCAAGATTATCCTTTCGGTTCAACACTTTTCACCCATGATTAGCTTAATTATCTCCTCTTGATCCGTCTCGCCTACAGCTCTAACCCCAGCAACTCTACCTCTATGCAAAACCACAATTCGATCGACAGTAGAAAATATTTCCTGAAGATTATGGCTTATGAAAACCACCGATATTTCAAGCTCATTTAGTACCTTTATGAGCTCTAACACCTTCTTAACTTCTACTACGCCGAGAGCGGCAGTGGGCTCGTCCATAAAGATAACTTTAGCGTTCCAATAAATTGCTCTTGAAATAGCCACTGATTTCTTTTGCCCCCCCGAAAGATAACCCACTGTCGAGTTTGGAGAAAGAGTACCCATTCCTATTCTCTGAAGTAGTTTTACAGATTCGGCTCGCATTCTTTTTTTGTCTATTACATGAAAAAAAACATTTAAGGCTTTCCGTGTCAATAATTTTCCCAAAAAAATGTTTTCCCAGACTTGTAGCTCATCTACCAGCGCCATATCCTGGTATATTACTTCTACTCCAAGTTTTCTGGATTCAGCAGGACTATCGAACACAATATTTTTTCCTTCGAAGAAAATGTCTCCTTCATCCGGTTCATAAACCCCACACAAGACCTTTATAAGAGTAGATTTCCCAGCCCCATTGTCTCCAACGAGTCCTATGATTTCATTTGCTTTAGTATCAAAATCCACATTTTGTAAAGCCCTGACTGCGCCAAAGCCCTTCGATATATTTCGTGCACTCATAACTGTTTCCATGAATCTACCTTTTTCCCAAAGCTATGATTTCAAGGAAGACGCAACATCTCTTTTAATAAGTAAACTGTTCAACCATTTTTCTTCATATATGAGTACCAGCCTGTCTAAGACGACTGCCGTTAAAATAACAAGACCTCGGGCTGCATCAACCCAATATGCGGAAATAGGAAGTATGCTCAGTGAGGTAGTTATAACTCCTAGAAGCAATACCCCTCCCAAAGGACCAAACAAATCTCCCTTACCACCCTGTAGGCTCACGCCTCCAATTACTGCAGCTGCAAAAACCTCAAAAATCATTCCGACACCTAACTGAGAGGTAGCAGCCTCAAGCCTACCTGCCAAAACCAAACCAGAAACTGCTCCCAGCACACCAGAAATTAAGAATGCAGCGCGAATTCTTCTTTCAACAGGAATCCCAGCTACATAGGCGGCGTTCATGTTACCACCTATAGCGTAAAAATCGCGACCGAATTTTGTGTACAAGAGAATAGTCTGTCCAACGATAAACAGAAACAAAAAAAAAATTACTGAAAAGGGAATTATGCCGAAGCGAGAAATACCCAGAGCAGTAAAAGCGTAGGGCAAATCAAACACCGATCTAGCATGAGTCCATATCAGGGTGATGCCTCGTAAGGCTAGAAGCATTGCTAAGGTTACAATAAACGCATTAATCTTTAAGGTCAATATGAAGATACTATTTGCATATCCGACCCCTAAGCCGATGAGTAACATGATAAGAATGGAAGAATACGAAGATAACAACCACCCTGAGGCCCAGTGGTTGGGAGATATCAACCAAGCACCCACCAAGGCTGCAAAGCCTAGCGTCGACTCGCTAGAAAGATCGAAATGTCCGGTAATGAGGCAAAATGTCAACCCGATGACCAATATCCCCAAGATTGACGAATGCTCCAGTACATTCATAAAGATTTGTAAGGAAAACAGGCGCTTATCTATCAAACAAAAAATTAAGGTGACAATAATAAGGATAAACCACACCATGTTCCTTATCATGAAAGTAATAAGCGTCGCCGATAGAACTCCTTTTTTCTCCAACATAGCGATATCTTCGACAGGTGGACATTCAGTACTTAATTCTAAATCATCTGTCATGAGAGATCCTCAATAAACTTAATCAGGTATGTACAATTTTGGTCTACACCAGCCGAGTAATCTATATTTTTTTGCTGTTAGGTTTCTAAAGCAAAAAGTTGATTTCTATCTATGTTTCTCTGAAAAGTAATGCGGTTTTCACAATATTTTATTTGACTATCCTTTATACCCCAGTTGATCAAAAAAGGCTCAACCGGAAGGTTATTAGTTAAAGTTAATGGTTATTGGCTTTAATCTCGTTCACTATGCTATATTCCTTGTATAGATGAGATACAATTATGATTTAAATTTTACCAAAACCAAATAACTGATAAAAAATAACATCTGATCGAGTTTTGACTCGATTAGGGTTATACATTCTAACGGTAGAAAGCTTTTTTTGCCAGATACGAAGAAATCTTTTTACATTGGTGACAGGCTGATGTTTTCATCAGACCTGTCACCCTGAAAATCCCAATCCTATGCTCAATTACAACTTATCCTTCATATTTCCCCATAGCGTAGGATCATCTGCATTGTTCTTATCAATGATACGACTGGGTGTGAGAATCTGCCAGCCCTCCGGCTCTTCCGACCATTTTATAAGACTACCATGTTCAACCTTACCAGGGGCATCTAACTTACCCTCTTTTACTCGGAAGCGGTTAGTCTTTGGATCATAGTCTTTCATAACCATTTGAGAAGTTTTGATCATAAATTTACCGTCGAAGAAGTCCTTCATATAATGGGCAAGGACTGTACCATATCCAACCATATCTTGCAGCGCAGAGGCATCCCACAGATCTTCTTTCATGAGGCCTAGTATCCTAGGGTCCGCATCGATACCAACGATAATAATATGCCCCGGGTCCCCTATCTTTTTCAATTTGCCAAGAGACTTCAATGCTGCGTCAACTCCATAGATCACATCGGTACCCAGGACTATAGCATCAAGATCAGGATTAACACTGGCCACCGATTTAGTATGGTCATAAAATTCCTTCTCAAGCCACTTGGTAGTTTTCCAAATAACTTTGATTTTTGGATATTTGTTGAATACAGCATCCATTGACTCTTTTCTGAGCCTCCCGTTAATGTTTACCACCCCACAGATCTGCAACACCAACCCACGAGGTTCGCCATGCTTTTTTATTAATCTCCTCACCACCTCCTCTGCAGCAAAAGTACCGAGTGACCAGTTGTCCGCCCGAGTTGATAGAATAACCTTGCCTTTATCCGGGATTCTGCCTAACGCAAATACAGGGATCCCGGCAGCATTCGCTTTTTTGATCGATGAGACAATAGCACTACTATCTACGGGCGCGGCAACAATGGCATCATATCCGGCTGCTATAGCCAAATCCCATTCATCGGCTTCTCTCTTGGAATCGTTTTCACTTGATTTCACAACGGCCTCAATGCCGAGTTGGCGAGCTACTTTCTCCCAGTTCCTAGCGATGACCACATCGGCAACATTCGATAGGTTCGGTGCGATATAGATCGCTTTAGGTCCCGCTTTGACCGAGGTTACAGTTCCTACTATGACAAGAGTTACAACGATGAAACCTATAAGTACTGCCAAGTTAATCAGTTTCTTACGTGTCTTTCCTTTTTGACTTTGATTTCGCTTTTTTGATCTCATAATTTATCCTCCTTATTCTGAGATATAGTTCAACGTTTCAACAAAGTTCAAACCTTTCGAGTCAATTTTTCACCCCTTAAGTTTGAGAAATTTGCCTTTGTCCAATAAGGCTGTACATCTGCCTCTTCTCACCTCCTTTCTTTCGACAACTTTCACTCGTGATGGCTCCGGTCCCCCTGTCGTAACACATTTACCACGGCTAAAGCTGGCTTATCCGGGGTGGATTGGTCTTTTGCAACAGTGAGTTGGCCCGTCTCCTCGTCAACAGCCACAAGGTCTGTAAATGTGTCCCAAGTATCGATACCCACACGAAGCTTCATGTTCTTTTTTCTTAATTATTTTGGATTATTCTAATATTCATCAGTCGAGGTCTATTCCAAAAAATATCCATCCTCAGCTTAGTTCATAGTGATCGTTTGGATCAGAAAGGCGTAATAGAGATTGTTTTTTTCTTCACTCAAATCATGCACCCTTTTTAATAGCAGGTTACCAGGGTACCAGTCAAGTTTACAACTTATTCTAATATCAATTTTATTGTCAAGAAAAATTTAAAAAAATTCTCGTTTCGAGGAGGCTTTGATCCCCTTCGTTCCCACAAAGGTCTTTAAGGAACAAAAGGGCCCTCTTTTGAGATTCGGAGTTATCTTTAATAATCAAATAAATACAGATCTTCGTACATGGAGTCATTCGACCCCAGGCAGTCTTCTTGAGGATCTAACTAGTGTCCATCCGCGGTTCTTAAACCGTCACTATGAATGCCCAATTCAGAAATGAGCAATTTTTGTCCTGATCAAGGCCACACAAGGGTTTACGGTGAGGCGTACTTCCTGTACGCCGTAGCCGAAAAACCGCGGAGAACGCCGAGCAGGGCAAAAAGGGCCATTTATGGATGGGCACTAACTACTTCTCCAGACGTTCGACAAGCTCAATCGCCACTCCCTCAGGGTCCTTGAAATAAGTAGCCCAAACCCCAGGTCTGATCTCTTGTGGAGGGCAGTTGAATTCCACACCATCTTTAAGCAACCGCCGATATACCTCATCTATGTTCCTTACCGACAGACAAAAGTGGGTCAAACCAAAATCGCATTGTCTATTTGGGGCTCTCACTTTTCCCTCGGGGGTGTAATATTTCATCAATTCCACACAGAGACCATACCCCCGTACCATGATTTGCCGTGCATTCGCATCCGGTAACCCCACGACTTTGGAAATCTTAAGTCCGCTTCGGTCCCAATCCACCTGAAACCCCAAGATATCTCGGTAAAAAATCAATGCCCGATCAATATCCGCGACAGAGATAGTCAAGTGGTCCATCTTTGCATCCATCCAAGTCTCAGCCATTTTACCCTTCCTCCCTGTTATTCGAATGGTATGTTCTTTCACAATGAAAAATATCTTGTTTCAGCCCATGAACATTCCCCCATTAACGTCAATCACAGCTCCTGTTATGAAATCGGCATTATCCGAAGCAAGGAAGGCAACGATCTCTGCGAGATTCTTGGGTTTTCCGAGCTTTTTTAAGGGAATCATTTCTATCATGGCCTTTCTTCGTTCTTCTGCCAAACCTCTAATCATCTCGGTCTCATGTGGCCCTGGTGCTACGGCGTTCACTGTAATATTGTGTTCTGCTAGCTTTCTTGCCAAACTCATGGTTAAACCGATTATTCCAGCTTTCGATGCACCGTAAACGCAGCCGCCAGCATAGGATCCCATCCGACCAGCAACGGAGGCAATATTTATAATTTTTCCTTTTTTAACTTCCTTCATGTATCGCAATGCCTGTTGAGAGGTGAAAAATGCACTTTTAAGATTCACAGCTATTATTGTGTCCCATGTTTCTTCTGTAACGCTCTCAATCGGGAGAGTCTCCAGAATGCCTACGTTGTTTATTAGAATATCAATTTTTCCAAAATCTTGGACTACCTTTTTTACCATCTTTCTGATTTCTGAAATTTTAGAAAGATCTGCTCTTATACTGATAGTCGAGATCCCTGTCTTTTGAATAACCCTCACCAACTTCTTGGATTTGGTTTGATCAATATCAACTATAATCGGTACGATCCCATGTTTCGCCAAGCAAAGCGCTATTTCACTGCCAATAACTCCTGCAGCACCGGTTACAATAGCGATTTTGCCTCCTAGTCCCAAATATTCCCCTCTTTCAGTTAGCGAGCAGACCATACGCTTTCGTATCCTCAGAACGCTGCTTCCCTGTTTCGATCGCTAAATTTTATCCCTCTCTTTAAGTACGAAATAATCCCCATCAAAGTATAATCGACAACAGCCTGCTACCACAATTTAAAAACTACCTCATAGATGCCTTTGAGCACCATGTTCTTCAAATCCGAGGCTACTTGACTGGTTCTTCAGGCCGGATGTTGTCAACCTGTCCGTAGAAAAAAATTAGATCCACAAAACCGTCTTCTTCGTATTCGAAAACATGCCACTCCATTTCCGGAAAGTGTACCATCGTCCCTGGCGTGAAGGCGATCCTCCCGCCCATCCGATTTTTAGTTGTACCAAAGCGTAGCCAGCTTTTTTTTGCATCCAAAATGTAGAGGAGCTCCTCGGCGTGCTGATGGGGTTCCATCGTTCCGTACTGTGCGGAATATCGGGCGAATCCCACCGTCATTTGAACACTGGTGTCATGACTGTCTTTGCCAACCGCCTTTTGGATAGCCCTGCCGAGCAGCTCCACCATCGGTAAATTATTACGATAGATTATTTTCATCTTGACGTGCCCCCTTTTTTGGCCCGATGGTGGGCTGATGGTTCGAGTTTATCCAAAACTGCTGCCAGATCTTCCGGTTCCCCCACATTGCCCGGAAAAATAACATAGGGGATAGTGCCCCACGGATGATCACTGGGCAGGAAGATTACCGGTACCCCCGGCAATATCTGACCACCAACCCGTGCAGCTGCGATCTCGAGTCCGGCCACCAGGACATCGTGGGATGTGATCCCACCCTTGGCCACCACAAAGGAAGGACGAAAGGGACTTTGTTTAACAACTCGACTCAAAAACGCTGAAATTTTCTGGCCGGCCGTCAATCTTTCCAGGGATGTGGGAAAAGTGAGCTCCTGACGGTTTGTGTAAACAACCGGCGTGAGATCCTCCTTCGCAGCCGCTTTTACGT
>SDBS01000755.1_pt1 | contig 32113 bp, 29 predicted proteins | sample 2277091 | NCBI WGS metagenome assembly SDBS01 (sample SAMN10404972, study PRJNA504765) | marine sediment metagenome | isolation source: marine sediment core GS10_PC15, 163 cmbsf | place: Arctic Ocean: Southern Knipovich Ridge | collected 2010 | reverse complement strand
TTCGTAGTTCTGCAATCGGTAAAACTGTGCCGGCTCGAACCGTCGTGTGGCCTGCGGCGCGTGTAGCAGAATTTCAATAATGTGTGGTGTAAGGCGTTTTACTTCCAGCACTTTCGGTTGTAACAGGAAACGCATGCGTGCGTTAAACGCCATGTATTCGTCATCCTTACCTTTGGCGTTAACCCTGTCACCAAAGGACGCAACAATTTTCGGATAAATACGCAGACCCGACGCGATGGCCTTGACCACGTTGCCACTGAAATCCGGATGGGTGTCACCGATGAAGCTGACGCGATGATCGTCCCTGTCATACGAGGTAAACGCGCCGAAGTTTTCGTCTTTGCAATCTTTAGCCACTGACGCCGCTTTGAGTTTGCCGTTATTAAATCGATAAGGCTGGTAGTTTTGCCCGAGCAATTCGAACGTGTCCCGGTGTTCATAGAAATAGGCGATATTAGGTTTGGCGCCGGTAGCCACCAGAATGGTGCGCGCCGGCAAGTCAACAATATCGCCGCTGAACTGCATATTCCCGTCGGCATCCGGCTTCATGCGTTCGCATAGCAGGCTCTTGACGTGTCCGTGTTGATCCAGCTGCGCTGTTTTGGGATACATGCCTTCGGCGTAATAAATACCTTCTTCCATTGCCTTGGTAACTTCTTCATGGTTGCGGATATAGGCAGGCGAATCCTGCATGCGCCGCCGATAGGCGATGGTGACGCCGCCCCAACGCTGTACCAGCATGTGGAAGTTGGGCGTATCACCAGCGGCTGCGGCACGTTTGCGTTCAAATTTGACCGCACGGCCATGATCAATAAACTCGTCCAGAATGACCAGCGAGACATCATCCATATTTTTCCGAATGGTATTGCGACCAATGGACTTGGCCAGCGTCTCATAACGCTCCAGTGTTTTTTCAACCTGGGCAATGTAGTAGGCTTGTGCCTCGGTGGCCGCATCAATTCCGGTCAACCCGCCGCCAACCACCACCACCGGCAATCGCATCTGCAGATTGGCCAACGACGAAGCTTTAGCTGCGCCTGTCAGTTGCAGTGCCATCAGAAAATCTGCGGCCATGCGCATGCCTGGCGCCAGGCTGCCGGGGATCGGCAGTGCCTGCGGTAAGCCGGCACCCACGGCGATAGCAACATGATCGAAACCCAGATCCCAGGCATCTTCCACGGTAATGGTGCCGCCAAAGCGCACGCTTCCGAAAACCTGGAAACGGGGTCGCCGCATCATGGTGATGTAAATTAGTTTGAGAAAATTCTTGTCCCACCGAACAGTAATACCGTATTCAGCAACCCCGCCAAATCCTGCCATGACACGATCATCCAGTGATTCTTCGATACGGCTGTATTCGTAAATGGGTTCATCGATCAGTTCTCGCGGCAGCGGTTCAATCTTAAGACCCTCGATACCCACGACAGCAAACCCTTCAAGGGTTAAATGATGTGCCAGCGTGAAACCGGCCGGACCCATGCCAGCGACCAGCACCTTGAGCCCGTTGTAGGGTTTGGGCAGGTATTGCGTCTTGCGCAGGGGATTCCAGCGGGTCAGCAGATCATAGATCTCAACTCCCCAGGGCAATGACAGTACATCGGTCAATGCACGCGTTTCTACTTGTGGAATGTCGACTGCTTCCTGCTTCTGGTAGATACAGGCCTTCATACAGTCGTTACAGATTCGATGGCCGGTGGCCGGACACATGGGATTGTCCACCATGATCAGGGCCAGCGCGCCCAGGGAGCAACCCTCTTTCTTCAGGGTGTGCATTTCCGAAATCTTTTCGTCCAGTGGGCAACCCACCAGTTCAACTCCGAGCGGGTTGATTTTAAATCCTTTTTCCGGCTCACCCTTTTTGACCGGGAAACCTTTGGAACAGAAATCGCCATCGTGTTCATGGCAATAAATGCAGTAGTCGACTTCGGACTGCACCTCGCGCTGACTCATGCGCAGGTCTGTGAGTTTGAAGCCATCACGTCGACGACGAAGATTAGGTAAAATAGCAATACGGTGACCACGTTCTTCGACGATCGGTTCGACCGGTACCAGAGTGTTGTGGTCAACCGGCGAGGGCAAATCAAAACTGACCCACCCTTCAACAGCGCGCTTACCATCCGGCATGGTCATGGCCAGGATGCACCAACGAATCAAAAACTCGATTTCGAGGCCAAATGTGTCTTTGTCTTTTAAATAACGGCTGCCTAATTTAGCTACGGACAGTTCGCGATCTTGACGGGATAGACCGGCCTGTCTCAGGGACTTGATTAACCAGTTATCGAGTTCGGCAAACGACTCCTCTACGTCATTTTTCAACACGCGTCTGCGTGCTTTGCGCAAGACATAGTTTTTCTTGAATTGAAATATTGGTTCGTCAGCCGTGGTTTCATCTTGCAGCGTTTTGAGTTCATGCGAGACGCCAAACAGCTCGCCAATGAAGGTCTCCAGTTCTCTACCGCAACCGATCAGGAGTTTGCTTGTTTCCTGGTCACTGAATTCCCGAGACCCGTCGCGATAGGCGAGCAGCTCTTCTTTCAGGCCGGTATTCGTATTTTGCAAGTGCTGCAAATACGCGTCATCTACCTTTTGCAGGCCATCGACTTGAAAGAGACTCTCATAGGTAAGGTCGGGTAAACCCAGCTTCAGGTTTGGCATTTCTGGATGTTTCTTTCGTATGTAATCAGCACTACTGGCTGCGAGAGGCCAATTGTAATCATGTTGTCCGGTTAGCGCACGAAGTCTGGGTAAATTATCCGGTTATTTCCTGGCGCCGCCAGCGAAGACGGCCATCAGAGAAGTCAATAGGGTGATTGCGGAATTTAATTGCCAGTTATTCCCGACAAGAAAGCAAAATGGCGGTGAAGACAGAAGCACGCCACCGCATCAGGCCGGTCGCGAAACTGCTTTAGTATGAACTAATTTGGTTGCAGTCGTATTCTCAAGGCGAGGTAGGCCGCGCACAGGGGCGTCGGGTTATTGACCATACGTCAACTTAGCTCTTTTCGCGTCTCCAATGGCCAGATTTACCCCCACTTTTTTCAATCAGCCGAACTTCGGCGATAGTCATAGCGCGATCAACGGCTTTACACATGTCATAAATAGTAAGCAGGGCGATTTGTACGGCTGTCAGTGCTTCCATCTCGATCCCTGTTTGCGCCTGGGTTGATACCGTGGCCTGACAATAAACGGCGTGATTCTCGTTATCAAACCGGAATTCGATTTCAATGGCGGTAATGGGAATGGGGTGACACAGTGGAATCAGATCACTGGTTTTTTTGGCTGCCATTATTGCAGCAACGCGCGCGATGCCGAGCACATCACCTTTTTGATGGCCGACACGCTCAATCAGCTTCAGCGTGTCGGGCTGCATGACAATACGACCCTCAGCTACCGCACGCCGTGTCGTCAATGGCTTTACGCCCACGTCGACCATGTGGGCCTCTCCTTCGGCGTTAAAATGGGTGAGCTTACTCATGACGAATCCGGGGCAACAGACTAACCAGATTGCAAGGCCCGGTGGTGGCATCAATTTGTGGCAGTATAATTTTGTCCATGCCCAGGCGGCAGGCACCGGTGGATCCGGGCAGGCAGAAAATCAGCGTGCCAGACGCAACACCGCCGAGGGCGCGGGACTCGATGGTGGAGGTGCCAATGTCATCGTAAGACAGCATACGAAATAACTCACCAAACCCCGGTATAGCCTTGGAGATCAACGGCTCGATTGCCTCGGGGAGAATATCGCGTTGTGTCAGACCGGTGCCACCCGTGGTAATGATTACGTCAATGTTTTCGTTGTCCACCCATTGTTGCAGCAGGTTACGGATTGCAGTGATGTCATCTGCCAGGATCTTGCGATCCACGACCTTATGTCCCGCCGACTCCAGTCGCTCCTGCAACAAGTCACCGGAAGTATCGTTTTCAAAGGTACGGGTATCGGATGAGGTCAAAATGGCGGCACTCAGCGGCGAAAACGGGCGTGTTGTTTTACTCATTTTTGATACCTGTTGGATCCGGGATAAAACAGTTCTTACGTGGCGTAATGGTGACAAGCTCAAGGCATTGCCATATTGATCCAGATCATGGGTTGATAATCCATGCACCATGGTAACATGGGGAACAGACGCACAAACTGATCGGTCCAGTAATTTTAATTATCCATGATATCGCTTGAAGAGGCGCAAGACGCCATCATAAAGAGCCTGCATTCCTGCGAAGAGCAGGAATCCGTGGCACTGATACATACACACAATCGCTACCTTGCTGACAATGTGGTTGCGCAAGTGGACAATCCTGCGTTTGATAATTCTGCCATGGATGGGTACGCAGTAAACTCGGTGCAGCTCGTGAATGCCGGCTTCGAACTCCCATTGAGTGGCGAAGCCAGTGCCGGCAAGCCGCCGGGCACCCTGATGGCTGATTCCACCATGCGTATTTTTACCGGCGCACCAGTGCCTACGGGCGCCGATACGGTAGTGATACAGGAAGATATAAAACGCCAGGGGAGCATGGTGGTATTCCCCCATAGCGTGCAACCGGGCCAGAATATTCGTACCGCGGGCCAGGATTTTACCCGTGGTCAAACTTTGTTTAAAAAAGGTCGGCGTCTCAGCGCGCCGGATCTGGCTTTGGTGTCGGCCGCCGGATTATCGCAACTGCCGGTATTCCGGCGCCCAAAGATTCTGGTGGTGGCAACCGGTGATGAGCTGGTGGCACCGGGACAGCCACTGGCACCGGGAGAGATCTATGAATCCAATCGACTGGCAACATTGCTTCAGGTTCGCGCACTGGGTGCCGACGCGGTGGACGGCGGCACCGTTGTTGATAAACCAGAGGCCGTCAGAAATATATTAAAAAAGGCAACGGAGTATGATTTTGTCATTACCAGCGGCGGGGTATCGGTCGGTGACCACGATCTGGTGAAACAGGTATTTGCCGAGATCGGGGAAATCAATTTCTGGAAAGTACGGATCAAACCCGGTAAGCCGGTGGCCTTTGGTCGCCTCGGAGACAAAACCAATTTCTTTGGTTTGCCTGGCAATCCGGTATCCAGTCTGGTGACATTCCTGTTGTTTGTGCAACCGGCGATTCTTGCGTGGCACCACAGCAAAACGCAGCCGCTCTATCTGAGGGCAACGGCAAAAACAGCATATCGGCGTCACGCCGGGCGAACAGAATTCTTGCGTGGCAGACTGTATTCAGAAAGCAACGAGACCAAGGTAGAACCGCTCAAGGGTCAGGGCTCCCATATGCTGGGAACGCTAAAAGACAGCAACTGCCTGATACGCGTTGAGCATGATAGCGAGGGCTTTGCTGCGGGTGATGCCGTTACCGTCTGGCCGCTAACCTCCGCGTTTTTGTGAACAAAATACAGTACAAAAATGAATTGGGGTGTAATTTATTAGCGAACTGAGCGGCTAGAAGTTAAACAAGACCACGTCATGCCTGCGTTATCGCCAGTGGCATTTATGGAATGAGGTCAATAATGTCCTGAGCGGTCAGGGTCAACCGGCGCCGGGTGAAATCCGGGGCCATGATTGTGGTGACTAATCCACCATCGAGTTGCTATCCGACCTTGATGCCGCAGCACTACCCCCGGAGGCCGAAGAACTGCGGGATATTGAACAGGCGTTTTTCAGGATGAGTCGTAACAGTGACAGCAGCTATGTCGATAGTGGGAATGCTATTCAGCTTGATCGTCTTGATACCTTTCCGGTGACAGGATTCAGCATCAATTGCCAAGCGAAGTACGAAAATTACCGGTGTGAAAAGGACGCCACACCCAGTCTGTAATCCCCGCGTTTTATAAACCGATGGCCTGTTTTGAGCCAAATACCTTGGTTTTTTTTATGTATCCGGCGAGTGGCCTTTACAGCCCGGTCACCGCAAACTAATAATCATTACATGCGGAAGAAAAAAGAATCCGAATTCGCAGCAGTGGCGGTAACGGGCACTTTGTGCGCGGAACACGAAAAAGATGTTTGATCCTCTCAAACATCTTGTAAAGGCGTTGATTGCTCCTGCCGAGACGATTACCGATAACGAGCAGAAAGAAAAATCCCGATTGCTCGCCATTATTAATCTCTCTATTATCCTGACTGGCGCGCTCACGATCGGCCTCGAGTATCTCGCTTTTCCGCAATTCCTGAATGTACGCTATGTCGCAATTGCAGCCACGGGTGCGTTGACGATTTCCTACCTGATCAATGGTTCTGGACACTACATCATTGCAGCGTGGGTTGCCGTAGCCGTAGGAGTGGTGACCGGTTTTACTTTTATGTTTATTCATCCAGTCGGTGTTACAGGTGTGAGCCTGCTGATAATAACTATTATAGGCGCCGGTATTCTGTTGTCTTTCCGACATACCTGCATATTAATCGGCGTGATAGCGGTCGGACTGATGCTGCTGATCGGTTTGACTTCACTGAAGGTACTGTTGGTTAACTATTTCACTTCTATCTGGTTTGTTTTCGTTGCCGGGTTTCTGGTGCTCATCGGTTTGTATATATCGGCCAACGCCCAGCGCGCATTGCGCAATTCTGAGAAGGATTTGAGCACAATCCTGCAAAACTTGCAGGATACTTATTACAGGACCGATCCCAAGGGCAAGATTGTTCGAATATCAGAATCGATCCACGATCTGCTGGGATATCAGCCAGGCAAACTTGTTGGCGAGATGTTTACCGGTTTATATGCAGATGAAAAGGATCAGGATTTTTTTCTTGCCAAACTGAAGTCCAGCGACAGTATAGTCACGAATCACGAAGTCGCGTTAAAACACGAAAATGGTGAAACCGTCTGGGTTTCACTCAACTCGCAGTATTTGAAAGATGATAGCGACCGGCTTGTTGGTGTCGAGGGTACGATGCACGCCAAGTCCGAGAAACGGGTGGCTGAAGATTTGCGTTTGCGTTTTGGGCGAATGCTGGATCAGTCGCACCAGGAGATCTACGAGTTTGATGCAACTACCCTGAAGTTTACCCAGGTGAACTACGGTGCGTTAAAAAACCTGGGTTACAGCATTGAGGAAATGTTGCAGAAAAAACCCTATGACATAAAACCAGCGTACTCAAAGGAGGAGTTTATCGAGTTTTTGCAACCTTTATACAGGGGCGAGAAGGACGAACTCATTTACGAGACCGTGCACAGACGCAAGGATGAATCCGATTACATTGTTGAAATTCGCTTGCAACTCTATGCCAACGAACGGCTTCCGGTTTTCATCGCCATAGTGCGAGACATTGCCGAACGCCGGCGGGTGGAGTCCCGAACCCGCACCTTGTCGATGGCGCTACAGCAGGCGGCGGATTCGGTGATTGTGACCGACGCCGCGGGTATTATTGAGTACGTTAATCCGGCGTTTGAGGATACGACCGGTTACACGCAGGAAGATGTAATGGGAAAAACACCTGCCATTGTACGCTCGGGAAAACACGACCACAATTTCTACAGTAAAATGTGGAAAATAATCACCAGCGGAAAGGTTTATCGCGATGTGTTTATCAACCGGCGCCAGAACGGTGAAATTTACTATGAAGAAAAGACCATCACACCAATCAAGGGCGCCAATGGAAGAATCGTAAATTATGTCTCTACCGGCAAGGATATATCCGAACGTATCGAGAGCCAGGAACGGCTGCATTATCTTGCACACCACGATGTGCTGACTGACCTGCCTAATCGCATGTTATTTCTTGAGCGACTTTCACATGCGTTGAAACATTGTCAACGTAGCGACAAGACCTGTGCTGTGCTGTTCCTCGACCTTGACCGATTCAAGAATATCAACGATACCCTGGGCCATGATGTTGGCGATCGGCTGCTGCAGGCCGTGGGTGAACGGCTCAAGACTGTGGTGCGTGATGGCGACACCACAGCTCGACTTGGGGGCGATGAGTTCACCGTACTGCTGGAAGGGATCACGTCACCAGAAGACGTTGGCAATGTTTCACGCAAGATATTGAACAAATTATCACGTCAATTCTCTATTGACGATCAGAAACTGTATACGTCTACCAGTATCGGCATCAGTCTCTTTCCCACAGACGGTACCGATGCCAATACGTTGTTAAAAAATGCAGACGCTGCCATGTACCGCGCCAAGGACCATGGGCGCAATAATTATCAGTTTTATTCTGCCGATCTGGGTGCCAAGGCTCTCGAACATTTCAGGCTGGAGGCCGATTTGCACAATGCGCTGGAGCGCGGAGAATTTATACTCTACTTTCAGCCGCAAGTGGAAATCCAGAGCGGCAATATTATGGGCGTGGAGGCCCTGATTCGATGGCACCACCCCGATTTGGGACTGATATCGCCAGCAGAATTTATCTCCTTGCTTGAAGATACAGGTCTGATTGTGCCGGTGGGCAAGTGGGTACTGGAAACTGCATGCAAACAGGTCAAGGAATGGCAGGACGCTGGTATAGAGGTTGATCGTCTTGCGGTAAACATTTCCAGTCGGCAGTTGGAGGATGCAAACTTCGTGTTGACGGTCGAAAGTGCGCTGAAAGAAACAGGATTTAGTCCAACCAAACTGGAACTGGAGATCACCGAAAGCCTGTTGATGCGTCACGCGGTGCAAATTGCGCAGACCATTCGTGTGCTGAGTTCCAAGGGTATTCGGTGGGCCATTGATGACTTCGGTGCCGGTTATTCTTCGTTGAGTTATCTCAAACGCTTCCCGATTAATACCCTGAAAATCGATCAGTCTTTTGTGCGCGATATCACCACAGACACAGAGGATGCCGCAATCGTCAAAGCGATCCTGGCCATGTCTCGCAGCCTCAATATCGAAGTGGTGGCAGAAGGCGTGGAAACCCGTGAACAGGAGTCTTTCCTGCGCGCTCACGGCTGCAACTTTGTTCAGGGACATCTTTATGCCAAGCCGGCTTCCCCGAGCGATATCGAAGTACTGCTTAGAGGCGGGCGGCAGGGCACGGTATAAAACCGCTTTTCGCTACAGAGTCGGAAGTGGGTCGCGTGTTAGTGCCACCAAAAGAATATAGAAAAAAACGGCGTAGGCGCCGATCAGTGCTAGGATCCGACCGTTCCTCGTTTTGCCTCGTTTCAGCGCAACCATTCCCAGAATAATATACGCAACCAGGGCCACTACTTTGGCAGTGATCCACGGATGGCTTAACGGATACTGCTGAACCTTGAACAGTAGTGCAATGGCGGAAGCCAACAGAACGGTATCGATGACATGCGGCAGAATTTTCACCAGCTTGCGGCGCAACATTGCGGATTCCTGTAACATCCAGATAGCTCTCAGGCTAAACGAGATAAATGTCAGCACAACAAAGCTGACATGAATGGTTCTTAAAAAATCGTATGACATTTAGCCCGCCAAACGTCGATTGACAAAAAGCGCTATCGTCAGCAAGACCAATGCACCTGCCTGATGGGCAGCGCCGAGCGCAACCGGCACAGCAAACAAAAGTGTTGTAATGCCCAGAGTAAACTGGATCGCCAGCATGGCCAGCAACAGGTGCAGGCCGATCCGGGTCAGTGGATCCTGAACAATGCGAGTGGTATAAAACCAGAAAGCGGGAACGCAGGCCATTAGCAGCCATGCGATCAGGCGGTGGTTAAACTGAATGGTGGTGATATTTTCAAACCAGTTAATCCACCAGGGTTTCAGCGCGTATAAGCCTTCGGGTATCCAGTAGCCATTCATGGTCGGAAAAGTGTTATAGGCCAGGCCCGCCTTGGTGCCGGCGACAAAGCCACCTGACAGTATCATGATTAAAATCAGTGCAGTCAGGGCGAGCCCAAACCGCCGGACTTTCTGTAGTGAAGCACTATTCTGCACCAGCCTGGGTAACAACAATCCCCATGCTACCCACAGAATATAACCATAGATGGCGATGGCGGCGATCAGATGCGCCGTCAGCCGATACTGGCTGACATGGGGCTTGCTCACCAGTCCGCTTTTTACCATATACCAGCCGAGCAGGCCCTGAAGCCCCCCGAGTACAAACATGATGATGAACTTCGGCGTATCTGACTTTTTTATTTTTCGACGTGCCAGAAAAACAAGGAATGGAACAAGAAACGCCAGCCCAATAATGCGACCAAGCATGCGGTGTGAATACTCAAACCAGAATATGGATTTGAATTCCTCCACGTTCAATTCGCGATTGATTTTCTTGTACTCCGGGAACTGCTTGTACTTGTCGAAAGTTTCCTGCCACTGCGCCTGTGACAGCGGTGGCACTGTACCCATGATGGGTGCCCACTCCACCATTGACAGTCCCGAACGGGTCAGTCGGGTTACGCCACCCAGAATCACCATGGAGAAGATGAGTGCGGCAACAACCAGCAACCAGATCGCGATGGCGCGGTTTGAATTCTGTTGGGGCATATCGATTAGTTTGGCTGGGAAAACGGGCGCCAATGATAGTAGTTTGTGCCCGGTTCTGATAGCCCGGGAGCATTGTCACTCATTACTACCCAATCGACCGGAGTTGCGGAAAAACTGCAGGGCATTGGTCAGACGTACCTTGTTTGCCAGCTCGTCTGGCAGGGAACGGATCCAGCGGCGATGGAAACCGAGGAAGCGATCCAGTTGCTGCCAACCGGTATCCGGTTGGTCCCACTGATGGGCGTAATCCACCGGCCAGACGGTGTCTGATCCGGTCATGAACTTGTCGGGCCATGCCTTCATTACTTTTACCCAATCGGGTGACAGATCGCCATTGTTGTCGACGATGGGTGGAGCATCCACATAATGCCAGTAGTCGCGCGCTGACATCTCCACCCAGACATTGGGGCAGGCCTTTAGCAAGCGATCAATCTGGTTGGCATCCAGCGTACCGCCGGCATGCGCCAGCAGGAAGCGTGTTTTCGAGTGCTGCCTGCACAGGGGAACAAAATACTGTTCGCTCGAGGTTTCGATATGAATCAAAAATGGCACATCGTACTCGGCGGCAAGCACAATCAGTTGTTGCAGGATTTTATTCTTACGCCGGGGCCCCAGCCCCCCACGTAGATGCACTTCACCAATGCCGAAGTACAATTTGCTGGCGAGTGCCTTCCTGGCTTGGCTAACAACATCGGGGTCAGTAAACCAGTTCTGCCTGTGGCGTGCCGTCAGGTAGGGGCTGAAGATGGGAACAACCCAGTCACCCCCCGCGCGTTGCAGTTCCAGCGCCAGTTCCGGCGGCGTGCCGTTTACCACCGCCAACGCCACGTGGTTCTTGATAAGTAAGGCAATGGCATCTTCCGGTGAGGTCACACCGGTCTGGTCCCAGGTATAGTGTAAATGGATATCGGCGAGGGCCTTGTTGTCTGCTTGTGCCGCCGCCCATGTCAGGGGAGAGCCGCATAGCACCAGCACCAGTAGCGCGTTTGTTAGCCGTTGGCAACGGAAAATTCTCACGCCAACACTACCAGTGAATTTCAAGCGCAGTTTGTTCACCAATAACGATATGATCCAGAGATTCAGGAATGGAAGATTCATTTGCGGAAACGGCGACACGCCCGGCCATAATTTCGGCAAGTTCCTGCGGGTAGCGCGGGTTTTGTTGTGGGTCACCATAACCTTCAGGATAGCGTGGATGGCCATTGCGGTCGTATTTATCGCTGGCCCCGAGCGTGTGTAACAGCTCATGGGTAATAATGATATTGTTTTGGGCGTTCTGATCCGGTAGCGCAAAGGCATTAACCACACCCACCAGACCCTTCTGCAATCCGAAGGAGTGTTTTAAGGGTTTGTTGTTATTTTCGCCATGGTAGATGACGAATATTCGGATATGCCGTGTCTCCAGGCCAAACGACGACAGATGTTGATACAACCAGTATCGTAATTCCAGGCTCCAGCGGCCAATGGCAAAAATTCCAGCCTGTTGTGGTGGCGGCTCTGGTGGTAGCGCGTACACCTCCGGCCCCAGATCGATATAAACCATCGGGGTGGTGGTCACCTCAAAGGCGTCGGCTTCCTCGTCGAGAAAACGGGCGATTCCAGAAAAATCATCCACGCGCAGGTTGTCAATGTATTCGGCGACTTCATCCGTGTCCGGACCGTTAATGGGATAAAGTGTAAGTTTCAGTGGCCGGGTCCAGTTGGACATGGCATGGGTCTGGTAATACGTCCCGCCGGCCACCACCGCAAGAATACCGAGCAGTATCACGATACGCAGGCGCTTGAAGGTAATGGGGCGGCGTTTACTCATTCAGGATTCTTTCGGTCTCGCCGGAATGGGGTGTATAGCCGCGATGACCCTTCTTGAACGGATAGCCGAAGCCCCAGCGAAAGGCTGTCGGCAGCCATGGCACGGCATTGATGCGCACACCGATATAGTAGGCATCGTCGAGAAACCAGTGACCCTTGTCGCGTATGCACTGGCGGAAACTTTCGTCAGCACGCATGCGTTGCTCAGCAGACCCACCATGATAATAGGCGCGGTCGTGATCTCGGCAGCATTGCACAAAGTTGAAGTTTGGTGCGCAACTGCACCCATCGTCGGAATAAGGGAGAGGAGGCTGCTTTAAGTGGGAAGCAGATGCAGTGGTACTGATCGCGATCATTGCGACGGCGATTAGACGGCGAACACCTGGTATTGTTTTTGTCATCGAAGAGATTATAAGGTTATTTTTTCTGTTGTGTCGCCTCCGGCGTGATTGTTTTTTCTTCCTTCTCTCTCCGAGGGGTTTTGTAGGTTGGGCTGAAGCATGAAGCCCAACGTTGCTGTTTTCTTCAATGTTCCGCCTCCGGCGATTTAACTTCTTTTAATCGGGTTCTCGCACCCGAGGGCGAGGCACTTTTCTCTTGCTTGTCCAAGAGAAAAGTACCCAAAAGAGAATGACACCCGGGGACTGGCGCTACGCGTTCCCTCAGCCTTCCTCGAAAACCGGCGACGCGAGCCCAACTCGCCGGCAAGAACTGCACATATCGTTTGTTCTTGCTCGGGCTCAACAGGGGACTCGCTCTTTTCCGGTTTTCTTCGTCGGGTTCGGCTGCGTCTACGGGGATTTAAAGACCCTATCAACAGGCGTAATATTCAGAAATCAAACAACTATGTATTTGGGTCAGTGTAAAAACATTCTATTGAAGAGAAGGCCCAAGCCCAAGTGAAAGGATGCCGAATAGTTTTTACACTGACCCCAAATACAATTACTTCAATCGAAGGCTAGTAACTTGGGCTCAACGTAAGTACAAGAAACTCAAGTGCCATAAGCGGCAGAGTTTTCAGTGGCTAAGTCGAGTTGCCAAAAGACAGCCGCTACTATTTCTCCACTGGCAAATGCATGGAAACAACGACCGGATAATGGGAGCCGTATGATGCGAGAGTATCACGTACGGTTCTGCGAGAGGTTGGCGGTGAAATTCCGCTGGTCTACTCACCTAAATATTAGGCAGTGTTTGTTCGGCAGTAGAAATGTAAATGTCTGGCTTCTTTAATTCACTTCTTTAATTCTCTTGCCGTCCCTGAATTCACTGGTGTAGGCCGAACCATCTGCATTGCGATAGACACCTTCACCATTCATCTGATTATTTTTAAACTCTCCCTGATAGCGCGCGCCGTTTGACCAGGTGAAGGTTCCCTGTCCTGCCATTTCGGAATACTCACCCTCGATAAATTCGCCGGTGTAGCGCCGCCGTTGGTTTGCACTTTGGGCATCACCGCATTTCCCGTCATCTATTGCCTGATAAGCTGGAGCTTCTGTCCACGATCCAGTTTTTTAATCTCGGCCTCACGTAGTACCGCGCTGCTACGGGAATCGCAGCGCTCAAACCACGCCAGGGTCACGGGACGACGTGCCCGAGTGTACTTAGCACCAATTGAGCCATCATTGTGCTCCTGCAGCCTTCGATCAAGGTCAGTGGTCACGCCGGTATAAAGGCTGTTGTCAACACAATGGACCATGTAGACAACCCATTGCCCTGGGCCTTGTTGCGCTTTGTCTATTCCCATCGGAATCTAGATGCGCCAATAAGCAGAAATACAAGACTCATGCCGATCAGTGAAAATATTTCCGTTGAAACGCCAGCCAGCGTGGTGCCATCTATCATGATAGACCGCGCCGCAGTGGTGATATGCGTTAGCGGGAGTATCAGCGATATCTTCTGGACGATCGGGTGCAGGCCTTCCAGTGAGAACCAGACGCCGGACAGAAACATCATCGGCCAGCTGACCAGATTAAGAATGCCGCCGGCAAATTCCTCGCTCGCGGTGCGCGAAGCGATTAACAACCCCAGACTAATGAGGCTGGCGGCACCGAGTGCGAAAATCAGAAATAAATTGAAGTACGATCCAAACATGGTGAAATCGACAAATAGATCAGTACCAAAATACACACCAATGGTGACTACCATGATAAGCATTAATCTCGAGACCACCTGCGCGGCCAAAAATTCGAAAGCGCTAAGTGGCGTCGCTTTGAGGCGTTTTAACACGCCGTTTTTGCGGTAACGCACAATGACAAAACCGACGCCAAACAGGGCACTGAACATCATATTCATTCCCAGTACCCCGGGTAGTACCCAGTCGACATAACGAATCTCGGAACCCGTCACCGTGACGCGCTCAAATCCATCGCCACCGGAACCCAGTAAAACTTTCTCCAGCATATAGCCCTGGGACGAGCTATCGTTTATCCAGTAGAGTTTGCGCTTGCGATCCAGCAGCATATCCACCTGATGGCGCTCCACCTTGGTAATGGTACGCGGCAAATCTTTCACTTGGTAGAAGTGGACATAGTCGGTCTTGAGAAAAGCGATCGCGGCAGTTTGTGTGCCCTCGGTATCCTGATAGAGCGCGACTTTGTAACGATCAATGGGTTCGCCGGAAAAGGCGAAAGCGAAACCCGCAACAATGAGTACTGGAAACAGAATATTCCAGGAGAGTGCAGCGCGATCGCGCAGGAATTCCTTATTGCGCGCCTTGAGTACCGCCAGGAATCTTTTTGTTTTCACCCTCTAAGTTCCTTGCCGGTTAATTCAATAAACAGATCTTCCAGTGTTCGTTTGCGTACACGCATATCAGCCAGCGGTACATTGGCACTAATGAGCGCCTTGATGGTTGCAGTTACATCTTCGCTGAATATTTCAACCGTGCCGTTGGCGCGCACTATTTCTGATGTGCCATCGTTGAATCCATTTGGTACATCTTCGTCTGGTAGTAGTATAACGGTGTCATCAAAATGTTTTGATAACAGTACGTCCGGTGTACCTTGGGCGATAATCTTGCCGTGATCCATGATGATGATCTCATCACAGAGTTCGTAGGCCTCTTCCATATAATGCGTGGTCAACAACACCGTCTTACCTTTTTGACGAATTTCACGAATCAATTTCCAGAAGTTTCGTCTCGCCTGGGGGTCGAGACCGGTAGTGGGTTCGTCAAGAAAGACAATCTCAGGATCATTAATCAGGGCGATCGCAAGAAGCAGTCGTTGCCGTTGCCCACCCGAAAGACGCTTGACTTCGCGGTCGAGAAACTCCTCCAGTGCGCACGCCTCAACAAGTTCATCGATAGGCATCGATTTGGGATAAAGGTCGCGAAACATTTCCAGTGCTTCAAGACCAGAGATAAAATCTGGTAGCGCAGTGCTTTGAAACATTATGCCAGCTTCCTGGCGGAAATTATCGGCCAGGGGTTCACCTTTGTAGCGGACCTCACCGGCGGTCGGTTCCGTGATTCCCTCCAGCATCTCAACCGTGGTTGTTTTGCCCGCACCATTGGGGCCCAGCAGACCAATACAGCATCCGCGCGCTAATTCAAATGAAACACCGTCGACCGCCTTCACGTCACCAAAATATTTCTTCAGTCCGGTGATGCGGAGCAGGGAGGCGCCTGGCTGTTCCATGTTAATTCCCTGATGTATTGTCTGATTACAGTGTAGTTAATCGCATAACGGATGTTAGTGGGTAAAGAGACTATAAACGTCCAGGCGTCAGATTAAAATAACCTTGGGCACAAGTCGAAAATGGAAGATTCAAGGACAAGGCTTGATATAGATCAAGGTATTGGTGGCATCGCTTACATACAGTCGGGAACGACAGAATAGCGCGTAGACATCAATGGAATCAGGAGTCTTCGGTGACTGATAACCCCCGGCAGGTAATCGCATTCAGCGTTGCTGACGATTGCTTTCTGAATATTACCAATCGTTGCACGTTGCGGTGTAACCACTGCCCGAAACACCAGGGCGACTGGCAATTCCACGGCCATAACCTGCAACTGTATCGCGAACCTAGCGTAAACGAGATGCTGGTTGCTATTGGCAATCCGCTCATGTGGAAATACGTCGTGTTTTCGGGTTATGGCGAACCGACCCTCAGGCTCTATGATATGTTGGAGGTGTCGCGCTGGGTTCACGGCATGGGCGGCAAGGTGCGCCTTGAGACTGATGGTCTCGCCAGCGTATTTTTTGGGCGCGATATTGCACCGGACCTGGAAGGTAATATCGATACCCTGGTGGTTGCAATCAAGGCGCAGGACAGCGATACCTATGAAAAGATTTGCAGGCCTAAAATAAATCGAGCCCATGACGCCGTGATCGAGTTCATTCGACGCACCAGAGAGTTTGTGCCCAACATCATTGTCACGGCGATGGCGGATACCAATGGCGTCGATCTGGCGGCGTGCCGGCGTTTGGCGCAAGAACTCGGCGTCAATTTCACTACCCGTGCGCCCGGTCACCATTGTTAATCAACGTATCAAGATGTGGCGTGCTGGCCGAAGCTGCGCATTTACTGATGACCCAATAACTTGATCAAGGGATACGATGCGACACACAATAAAATTTAATGCTGATCTGATCCGGCGCTATGACAAGAGTGGCCCAAGGTATACATCCTATCCCACCTCGATCCAGTTCAATAACAACTTTACCGAGCGTCGCTATCGCGAAATAGCGCAAGAGGCAAATGCCAGCGGCCGCCCACTTTCGCTTTATTTTCATATTCCGTTTTGTAATACCGTGTGTTTCTTCTGTGGGTGTAGCAAGGTAGTCACCAAGGACCGCTCTCGCGCTGGCCCTTATTTGCGGCGATTGCACCATGAAATCGAGATTCAGGGCGCTTTGTTTGATCGCCGGCGCATAGTGGATCAATTGCACTGGGGTGGCGGCACGCCAACCTTTATCAGTCACGATGAAATTCGCGACTTGATGAATAAGATCCGTGGGCACTTCACGTTGCATGACGATGACACCGGCGAATATTCCATTGAAGTCGATCCACGCGAAATCAGTGAAGGCAGTCTGCCGTTGTTACGCGGACTTGGGTTTAATCGACTCAGTATGGGTGTGCAGGACTTCAACGAAAAAGTACAGAAGGCCGTTAACCGAATACAATCGCGCGAGCAAACTTTGTCGGTATTGAAAGAGGCGCGCAGTCTGGGTTTCCGGTCCATCAACATGGATCTGATTTACGGTCTGCCATTTCAGTCTGTCGCCAGCTTCAGTGAAACACTGGAGCAGGTGATCGCAGCCGACCCCGATCGTTTGTCTGTGTTCAATTACGCCCACTTGCCGGTGATGTTCAAACCCCAGCGGCGTATTAATGCAGACGATCTGCCGAGTCCGGAAGAAAAGCTCGATATATTGCAGGCCGCCATAACTATTTTGGGTGATGCCGGTTATGTCTATATTGGAATGGACCATTTTGCCAAACCGGAAGACGAGCTGGCTGTGGCGCAACGTGAGGGTAGCCTCTATCGCAATTTTCAGGGTTACTCAACCCACGCCGATTGTGACATGGTGGCCATGGGCATTACCGCCATTAGCAACGTTGGCGACAGTTTTTGCCAGAATGTGCGTACCCTCGATGAATATTATGAAGCGCTGGATGCCGACCGGCTGCCCGTCATGCGTGGATACGAACTGTCCGCCGATGACTGCCTGCGACGGGAAGTGATCGCGAAGCTGATCTGTCATTTCTCGCTCGATATCGGCGCTATTGAAAAACAGTTTGAAATCGACTTTTCCCATTACTTTGCCCCTGAACTGGAGGCCCTTACCCTGATGCAGGACGATGGTCTGCTGACCATTGGCGGCAAGGCGATCGAGGTCCTGCCGGCCGGTAAGCTGCTGATTCGAAACGTCTGCATGGTCTTCGACAGCTATCTGAAATCGCGTCCGCAACAATTCTCAAAAGTCATCTAAGCCGGCGCCACAGCGCCACCAAATCCAGCCCGCTCGCCACTATTTTTGCTGCAACTGCAAGTGACCTAGGCTACCATTACAGCAGTAGGGGCATGATGGACGCGCCTGAGTAATCTTGGTCAAATGGAGGGTTCCGGTAAAGATCAAAGGCGAGAAATGTCCAAACAAGAAAATGCAACAGTGGTTAGTCTGGCAAGCGTCAAAGCCGCTTGTGAGGGCTGTTCTTTGCGTGAGTTATGTTTGCCATTGGGTCTGGGGGCGGAAGACCTCGCGACCCTGAGCGCGATGATAAAGCGCACGCGCAAGCTCAAAAAAGGGGAGTATATCTATCGCATGGGCGAGAGCCTGACCTCGCTTTACGCCGTCCGTTCCGGTAGCGCCAAAACTTGTGAAATTTCCGCCACTGGCGAAGTCCAGATCACAGGCTTTCATCTTGCCGGCGAATTGCTGGGTATTGATGGTATCAGTACCGAGCGCCACCATTGTGATGCCGTGGCGCTTGAGGCCACCGAAGTCTGCGAGATTCCCTTTGATAAGCTCGAAGAGCTGGCCCGCGAGATAAAAGGTCTGCAGCACCAGTTATTCAGAATACTCAGCCGTGAAATTGTTCAGGATGGGGAATTATTGCTGATGCTGGGAAAAATGAATGCCGAAGAACGGCTGGCGGCCTGCCTGCTGAGTTTTTCCCGGCGTTTTGACCAATTGGGTTATTCGGGTACCAAGTTCAAGCTCAGTATGTCACGACAGGACCTGGGCGATTACCTCGGTCTGGCGCTGGAAACCGTCAGCCGTCTGTTTTCCCGCTTTCATGACGAGGGCCTGCTTGCTGTTGACGGGCGACAGATTTGCATTCTCGACCGCGACCGCCTGGCAGATCTGGCCGGCGTTGCCGAGGTGCACATTCCGTCCCACCACGTTCAGAACTGATTTTGTCAACCACCCGGGACGGGACAGGTTGACAACTATCCAACCTTCCCATAGTTTCTCGCCACCAAGGAAAGTGGATCCACGTTATGTCCCAAGATCGTGTCGAAATCGAAAACCTGTTCAATCAACCCTTCAGTGACCTGATTTTTCAGGCTCAGCAGGTTCACCGGCGGTATTTTGATGCCAATACTGTGCAGGTAAGTACCCTGTTATCAATCAAGACCGGTGGTTGTTCCGAGGATTGCGGCTACTGTTCGCAATCAGCCCGATTCAATACCGGCGTCGAACGTGAGTCACTGATGGCATTGGAGGATGTGATTGCAGCGGCCACTGCGGCTAAAGCTAATGGGGCGACACGCTTTTGCATGGGCGCGGCCTGGCGTGGGCCAAAAAACAAGGATTTGGGGGCGGTGGCCGAAATGATTCGCGGCGTGCGGGAGTTGGGCCTCGAAACCTGTGCAACCCTCGGCATGTTACAAGAAGGTCAGGCCGAACAACTGGCCCGGGCCGGACTCGATTATTACAATCACAACCTCGACACCGCCAGCGACTATTATGAGGAAGTCATTCATACCCACAGCCAGCAGGATCGTCTCGACACCCTGGCCAAGGTACGTGCGGCGGGAATGAAAGTCTGTTGTGGCGGTATCGTCGGCATGGGTGAGTCACGGGCGCAACGCGCTGGGCTCATCGCCGAGTTGGCAGCGCTGAATCCGCAGCCAGAAAGTGTGCCCATCAATTTATTAGTCAATATTGCTGGTACTCCACTGGAGGGCAAAGAGTCGCTGGCGCCGCTGGAGTTTGTGCGCACCATCGCCGTGGCACGCATCGCCCTGCCCAGGAGCTATGTTCGACTTTCTGCCGGCCGGCAAGAGATGCCGGATTATCTGCAGGCATTGTGTTTCCTCGCCGGCGCCAATTCCGTATTTTACGGTGACAAGCTGCTGACGACACCAAACCCGGATACGGACTCGGATATGAAATTATTTGAAGAGCTGGGGCTTAAAACTGAAGAACCTGCTCACACCCATCTGCAGCAGGAAGTTGTGCAAGCCTAGTTTCCGACAGCCGTTGATTAAGAAGGTCGCCTTTTCGGCGGCCTTTTTGCTTTATAGTGGGGTTTCCCGATTTCAAAGTAACGCCACGTCCTGTTGGCTGTAAAAAGAGTGAGAATGCCTAGCTACATCTCATTGCTTCGAGGTATCAATGTCAGTGGCCAGAAAAAGATAATCATGGCTGACTTGAAGATGCTTTATGAGGAAATGGGGTTTGAGCATGTGACGACTTACATCCAGAGCGGAAATGTCATATTTCATAGCAAGACAAATTCACCTGCAGATTTGTCAAAAAAAATTGCCAGCGCAATCGAAACACAGTATGGATTCACGGTGCCCATTACGATTCGCACGCGTGGCGAATTGAAGAAATTGGTCAGCAGCAACCCGTTTATAGCAAGGAAGAACATGAATATTTCCAAACTGCATGTCACCTTCCTCGGAGCCAGGCCAACCGCCGCACACCTGAAGGAGATGGATTGTGTTAACAGCAAAGATGATGAGTTTATTATGACCGGCAGGGATATTTACCTTTATTGTCCGGGCGGATACGGCAAGACTAAATTTTCCAATAAGTATTTTGAAGGCAAACTGAATCAACCTGCTACAACGAGAAACTGGAAAACAGTCAATACGCTATATGAAATAGCCAGCCGCTGATGCGGCTCCAGCAGCGCCATGATTGGTGAAAGGGTGCCAGCCCTGTCGCTGGAGCATCGCCGTAATTATAATACTATCGATTAGAATTCCAGGTTGTACACTAGTCCGCACATGCCGGTACCTCCCTTATCTCGAATTCCATCGTCGCCAGATCACCCAGCACATAGGTTGGTTTGGCGCTAACGCCGCCAACGGTACCCGGATTGAGCAAAATAGTTTCACCCCCCTTTGCATTGGTGATGTTATCGATATGGGCTTTGTGTTCATGCCCATTGCACACGAGATCATATTCTCCAGTCGCTGCCATGGCCCTGGCATAGTGGGGATAGTGCACTAAAAATATACGCTTCCCATGGAGCTCAATAGTCGCGTCCTGTCCGTGGTAGATAACCTTGCCATCCGATTTACTGCACAGTTTGCACAACGCGGCAATGTCACCCATGTTATTGCCATGAATCACGTGAATGGGCAGGCCAAAGGGTTGCGCGGCATGTAACGTTGACGGTGCCACCAGATCACCGCAATGCAGCACAACTTCGGCGCCATGCGCCATGGCGTCTTCCACCGCGCTGGCCAGGTGGGCGCGACGATCGTGGCTATCGGAAACAATACAAATTTTCATAAGTTCATAAAAAAAGAGCCGGCCCTTTATGTTGGGGGCCGGCCCGGATGATACTACGGAACGTGTTATGGCACGTCCTGATTGCTGTTTATAATAACGGTACAGTGGGTAACAACGGTACGATCAAGAGGGCAACAATATTGATAATCTTGATCATCGGGTTGATCGCGGGACCGGCAGTATCCTTGTAGGGATCGCCAACCGTGTCACCGGTGATCGCCGCCTTGTGGGTCTCCGAACCTTTACCGCCAAGATTACCGTCTTCAATATATTTTTTGGCATTATCCCATGCACCACCGCCGGTGGTCATGGAGATGGCCACAAAAATACCGGTGACAATGACGCCGATCAGCATACCACCGAGCGCCTTGGGGCCCAGTACGAAGCCAACGACAAGGGGGGCAAATACCGGCAGCATGGACGGAATGATCATCTCTTTGATCGCCGCCTTGGTCAGCAAGTCCACAGTGCGGGTGTAATCGGGTTTGGCCTTGCCGGACATGATGCCCTTTATCTCTTTAAACTGACGGCGTACTTCAACCACTACCGAACCAGCGGCGCGTCCAACGGCCTCCATGCCCATGGCGCCGAAGAGGTAAGGGATTAAGCCGCCGATAAAGAGACCGATGATGACCTTGGGATCCGACAAATCAAATCCCAGTGCATCCACGGGTATGTTCAGATGCTCCGATAACTCGTGGGTGTAGTCAGCAAACAATACCAGCGCTGCCAGGCCGGCAGAGCCGATGGCGTAACCCTTGGTCACTGCCTTGGTGGTATTGCCCACCGCATCCAGGGGGTCGGTGACGTCACGCACTTTTTTCGGCAGGCCAGCCATTTCGGCAATGCCGCCGGCGTTGTCCGTTACCGGACCATAGGCGTCCAGGGCGACAATGATGCCGGTCATGGACAGCATACCGGTGGCAGCAATGGCAATGCCGTAAACACCAGCAAGTTCGTATGCGCCCCAGATGCTGGCGCAAACAGCAAGGACCGGGGCGGCGGTCGACTTCATGGAGACACCCAGACCGGCAATGACATTGGTACCGTGACCTGTCTGTGATGCCGCGGCAATGCCACGTACGGGGGCGTATTCAGTAGCGGTGTAGTACTCGGTAATCACCACCAGGGCGCCCGTGAGTGCCAGGCCGATCAGGGAGGCATAGAACAGGGAATTCACACTGTAAGTACCGCTGATACCGCCCATGAGTTTGTCGGTAACAAAATAGAACGCGACCGCTGCCAGCACGCCGGCGACGATAAGCCCGCGATACAGCGCGTTCATGATCTTGCCGCCTTCGTTGGCTTTAACGAACCAGCTGCCGATGATGGAAGCAATAATGGAGACGCCGCCGAGCACCAGCGGATAGAGCACTGCGTTTTCGTAGCCCGGCATCAGTAGCGCACCGAGAATCATGGTAGCGATAATGGTCACTGCATAGGTTTCAAACAGGTCCGCTGCCATGCCGGCACAGTCACCGACGTTGTCACCGACGTTGTCGGCTATCACAGCCGGGTTACGGGGGTCGTCTTCCGGAATACCGAGTTCAAGTTTACCCACAAGGTCGGCGCCGACATCGGCGCCCTTGGTGAAAATACCGCCACCGAGTCGAGCAAAGATGGAAATCAATGAGCCACCAAAGGCCAGACCCACCAGCGGGTCAATGATGTCACCCACCGGTGTGCCAAACGGCGCCACCCATTGCAAGTAGGCAAAGTATCCGGCAACACCGGCCAGCGCCAGTCCCACGACCAGCAGTCCGGTGATCGAACCGGCACGAAATGCCACCTGCAGACCGGCGTTAATGCCGTTACGTGAGGCTTCGGCAGTGCGCACATTGGCTCGCACCGACACATGCATACCGATGTAACCTGTCAATCCGGACAACAGTGCGCCGATCAGAAAACCAAATGCGGATTTGCCGCCAATACCGGCCCACATGATGAGGAATATCACCGCACCAACCACAGCGATGGTTTTATATTGGCGATTGAGGAATGCCATGGCGCCTTCCTGAATGGCGCTGGCGATTTCCTGCATTTTTTTGTTGCCAGCGGGCAGGGCCATAATCCAGCGTATGGAAAAAGCTCCATACACAAGGGCGGCCGCTGCGCAGCCTAGGGCAAAGATCAAACTCTGGGACATGCTGCTCTCTCCGTAGTAGTTATCGTAGCGGTCAGGTTGTTCCAACCGGTTGTGTTCAATTCGGTTCGATTATCGATGAACCGTATTTTTATAATTATTTCGCCAGCCCACCATCAAAATGAGTGCCCACTGTGAAATTAAAAACCGTATCCAGGTGGCAGTCGCGGATCAGTTGATCGACGGCTGCCTGCCCATGTTCCTTCTGCACTTCCGACAGAATTAGTTTGCAGGAATTGCCGTTATAGAAACCGCCAAAATCCGTTTGTATATCCAATAACTCTTTTGCTCTATCCAGTGTCATAAGTAACTAATTTTTGGCGCAAAGACGCGAAGACGCAAAGGTACAAATATGTAATATGGCTTTAGTTTTATCAATATTTTCTCTTTGCGCTTTGGCGTCAAATGATCTATATCTCAAACTTCTTTAACTTCTTTTTTACGCTTACATTCTTCAGTCGAATATATTGCGGCATGCCATTTTTGTATGGGGGGTAGTCTTCACCCTTGATCAGTGGTTCCAGATAGGTGCGGCATTTTTTGGTTATGCCATATCCGTCTTTGGTAATAAAATCAGTCGGCATCATTTTCTCGACGTTGGCGACCTTGCTTAAGGGGGCCATGCCCACTTTCCACTTGAATGGTTTGTTGGAGGTGCGCACCACCGTCGGCATGACCGAGTTGTGTCCCTTGAGCGCAAATTGTACCGCCGCCTTGCCCATGGCGTAGGCCATATCGACATCGGTCCTGGAAGCAATGTGTCGCGCTGCGCGTTGCAGATAATCGGCAACTGCCCAGTGATTCTTCAGCTTCAATTCGCTTTGCACCATGCCGGCAATGACAGTCGCGGCGCCACCGAGCTGGGCATGGCCAAAGGCGTCCTTGGGGCCGGTATCGGCGAGGAATCGACCGTCCGGCCAATGCACACCTTCAGACACCACCACCGTGCAGTAACCGTGCTTTTTAACCATGTCATCAACGCGGGCGAGGAATTTTTTCTGATCAAATTTTATTTCCGGGAACAGGATCAGAATCGGGATCGGTGTATCGTCCGTGGATGCCAGGCCACCGGCGGCCGCGATCCAGCCAGCATGACGTCCCATGACCTCGATAATAAATACCTTGGTTGAGGTCTTGCACATCGACGCCACATCAAAACTGGCCTCGCGGGTGGAGATGGCGATGTATTTGGCTACCGAGCCGAATCCAGGGCAGTTGTCAGTAATCGGTAAATCGTTATCGACCGTTTTTGGCACGTGGATGGCCTGAATGGGGTAGCCCATTTCCTTGGACATCTTGGAGATTTTGAAACAGGTGTCGGCCGAGTCACCGCCACCGTTATAGAAGAAGTAACCAATATTGTGGGCCTTGAACACTTCAATCAAACGTTCATATTCGCGGCGATTTTCATCAAGACTCTTGAGCTTAAAGCGGCAGGAACCAAAGGCGCCGGAAGGGGTGTGACGCAACGCGCTGATGGCCGCTGCAGATTCCTTGCTGGTGTCGATCAGATCTTCGGTGAGGGCGCCAATGATGCCATTGCGGCCAGCATATATTTTGCCAATTCTGGTTTTATATTTGCGCGCGGTTTCGATAATACCGGCAGCCGAGGCATTAATCACCGCGGTGACACCACCGGACTGGGCATAAAAAGCATTCATCGGCGCAGGTTTTTTGCGCGCCGCATTTATTATTACCTTCCTGGCGACTTTCTTTTTGGCCGCTTTTGTTCCGGTTTTCGTTTTACTTCTTGTCTTGGCTTGCTTGGGCATGGGTTCCGTGTCTCCCGGAAGACGTCAATTAATTAAATCAGGATAATATTGTTGGACCTATTTTGTTTTTTTTTGCTTCTTTGGCCTCGTGATCAGCTTGTACCTGCAGGGTGGTAATGACACACAAACCAATGTCGTCGAACACCTGATGGCCAGTGCCGAATTGCTGGTAACCGTGGTAGAAGAATTGTGAGCGGTATTTGTTTTTATCCACCTTGACGATGATGAAATTTGCGTCGCGTTCGGCCCAGAAAACGGCCGGCACCTCTATCAGCTCACGGACCGATAAATCGGGCCGGATCTCGGCGTCTGCCAGCTGTAATTCGATTTCGTGGCCGTAGCGCTCGTTGACCGAGTCCTGCACTATCTTTAGTTCTTCTTCAGTGAAATCCGGTATGTCTGTCATCGTGCCATCGCTCGGTTTTTACCGGTTTGACCCTGATGGCCGGAAAAATTGCCATACCCCGTGTGTGAGAGGGCGCTAGATTAACTCAATTTTCGGGACGGTTCACACAGGAAAGATTCAATTTGCCGATAGGTGGTGTTTATGGGGCGCAGAAAACCGTTGACGTTAGACCGGCTGGACGGTAGTTTTACCCGCTCTCAGGCCACTCGATGGCATAAAATAAGCATAAAATAAGCATAAAATAAGCATAAAATCGGTTCCAACCAAACAAGCGAGAATAATAGAAATGAGAATCGTACTACTAGGAGCGCCGGGATCCGGCAAAGGTACGCAAGCCAAGCAATTGGTTGATAAATATAATATTTCCCAGATTTCCACGGGAGATCTTCTGCGCGCTGCTGTGGCTGCGGGAACAGAACTTGGCAAACGCGCCAAAGCGGCAATGGACGCAGGCCAACTGGTCACCGACGACATTGTGCTTGGAATCATTCAGGAACGTCTGGCGGAGTCTGATGCCAAGTCTGGCTTTATACTTGACGGATTTCCTCGGAATATCCCACAAGCCCAGTCATTAGATGCCATGCTAGCCCGTATCGGGCAGCCGCTGCAGTTATCGCTATTGGTGGATGTCGATTCCGAAGTATTGATGAAGCGCATCACCGGTCGCCGCACCTGCGGTTCCTGCGGGGCGATTTACAATATTTACTTTTCACCACCGAAAGAGCCTGGCAAATGCGATAAATGTGGCGGTGTCTTACAGCATCGTTCCGATGACAACGAAACCACCGTGCGCAGCCGACTTGAGGTGTATGAACAGCAGACCGTCCCGCTGGTTTCCTATTATAAGGCCCAGGGCAAGTTGCGGACGGTCAAGGGCATTGGTTCCATCAATGATATCTTTATTAAAATCTGTGACGTCGTTGAGGCGCAGATTCGCCCTCTTGCCAGGGCCATGAGCGAGGCTGAAGCGGCGGAATCCAAACCGGCGCCGACAACAGTGTCCCGGGAAAAACCGGCGGCCAAACCTGCTGCTATAAAGAAAGCCGCGAAAAAGGCTGCAAAAAAGAAAGTGGCCAAGAAAGCCGCTAAGAAAAAAGTGGCGAAGAAGAAAACAAAGAAAAAGACAAGCAAGAAAGCCGCCAGGAAGAAGGTGGCTAAGAAGAAAGCGACGAAGAAAAAAGCCAGGAAGAAGGCAGTGATACGCAAGGCAGCGAAAAAGAGGGCAAAGAAAAAAGTCAGGAAGAAAACAAAGAAAAAGGCAAAAACGAAGGCCAAGAAAAAAGCCAAGAAAAAGGCAAAGAAGAAGGTCAGGAAAAAAGCCAGTAAAAAGGCCAAGAAGAAGGCAGTGAAAAAGAAGACCAAGAAGAAGGCCAAGAAGAAGAAAAGAAGGTAGCCCTCAATATTTTTACAGGGTTTCCCCTCAAGGCTCGGCTGGTCCGAGCCTTTTTATTGGCGGGCAGCAGTAGCCAGGCCCGGCTAATTGGTGATCAACGGACCATGGTGTAAAGTTTCAGTCGCTAACAGATGACCGGAATCCAAATTGTCGAAATCCACAGATAACAGCCGTAAAATGATGCCCGTACGCAAGCGCCGCATGCGCCGTGATGAGTTCTCGCGTCGTCTGATGTGCGAGACGCGTTTGAGTGCGGATGACCTGATTCAGCCAGTGTTTGTGCTCGACGGCAAAAAACAATCCCAGGACATTGCCTCCATGCCGGGTATCAAACGCCTTAGCCTCGATCTGTTGTGTGTGCAGGCGGAGCGTTTGCTCGAGTTGGGCGTGCCAGCCATTGCGCTGTTTCCCGTGGTTGAAAATTCACTTAAATCAGAGAATGCCAACGAAGCATTTAACCCCGATGGTCTGGTGCCTCGTGTGGTGCAGGAATTGAAATCGCGCTTTCCCGAACTGGGAGTAATTACCGATGTGGCATTGGACCCCTATACCTCGCATGGACAGGACGGCCTTATCGATGATTCCGGTTACGTCTTGAACGATGAAACAGTCGAGGTGCTGGTCAAGCAGGCGATGGCACACGCCGAAGCCGGCGCCGATGTGGTCGCGCCCTCGGACATGATGGACGGTCGTATTGGCGCTATTCGCGATGCATTGGAAGCAGGTGGCCACATCCATACACGCATCCTTGCCTACGCCGCCAAGTATGCCTCGAGTTTTTACGGCCCGTTTCGCGATGCCTTGGGTTCGGCCGCAAATCTGGGCGGTGGTAACAAGACTGGTTACCAGATGGACCCGGCCAATAGTGATGAGGCTCTTCACGAAGTGGCGCTGGATATCGACGAAGGCGCCGACATGGTGATGATCAAGCCCGGACTGCCTTATCTTGATATCGTGCGTCGCGTAAAAGACGAATTTGGTATGCCGACATTCGTCTATCAGGTCAGCGGGGAATACGCCATGATTAAGGCCGCCAGCCAGAACGGTTGGCTGGAGGAAAAGGCCGTGGTGCTGGAGACCCTGTTATCCATCAAACGTGCCGGTGCCGATGGCATTCTGACTTATTACGCCGAAACCGCCGCAACTTGGTTGCAAGAAATAACTTAATTTATTGAAACCTGTTTTTGTAACATCCTGTTTCTACTCCTTATTCTTTTTTGCCGTTGTCGACAATAAAAAATACCGGATTTATCCGGTTTTCTGTTGCATGTGACTTGTCAATGCGTATACTGCGCGCCAACAAAAGTCTTCTGAAATAACTTGGTGCTGACAGGCAGTACCAGATAACAGGTACTGATGGGCAGCGCCGAAGGAGTAAGAAACATGCCTAGTTATTTGACCAACCTCTTTGGTCGTTCCCCGATAAAACCCCTGCAAGAACACATGGCGAAAGTTCAAGCCTGCGTCGAACAACTCAAACCACTTTTTGAAGCGGTCATCGCAAATGACCAGGACGCCGTTGCCAATGTCAGGCAAAAGATTGCGCAGATGGAACATGATGCAGATATCCTGAAATGGGAACTGCGATACCATTTGCCGACCGGTCTTTTTATGCCTGTCGATCGACGCGATCTTCTCGATATACTGATGATGCAGGACAAGATTGCCAATCAGACAAAAGATATTGCTGGGCTGATTCTTGGGCGTCGCATGAAATTGCCTGAGAAAATGCACGAGCCGATAATAAAATTTGGCAAGCGTAGCATCGACGCTTCCAGCCAGGCACTGAAAATTATCAAAGAACTGGATGAGCTGGTGGAAACCGGTTTTCGCGGTATCGAAGTTGAACGTGTGCAGGACATGATCAGCGAGCTGAACGCGATCGAAAGTGATACTGACAAGATACAGGTTGAATTGCGTGACATATTGTTCGATCTCGAAGATGACCTGCGTCCCACCGATGTCATGTTTACCTATCAGTTGATTGAAGGCATTGGAAAAGTCGCCGACCTGGCCCAACGTGTCGGCAGCCGTTTACAGTTGCTCCTGGCAAGATAGGAGGAGCTGCAGTGACGGAATTTAATATTTATCTTTTGCTTGCTGGCGCATTTGGCCTGTTTATGGCCTGGGGCATCGGTGCCAACGATGTGGCCAATGCCATGGCCACGTCGGTGGGTTCCAAAGCCCTTACCGTAAAGCAGGCAATTATTATTGCCGCAATTTTTGAGTTCGCCGGCGCCTATCTTGCCGGTGGCCAGGTGACCTCCACCATTCGCAAAGGTATTGTCGATTCCAGTTATTTTACCGCCAATCCTGACTTGCTGATTTTTGGTATGTTGGCGGCGTTGTTGTCGTCCGGGATGTGGTTGTTGATTGCCTCACGCAACGGTTGGCCGGTATCAACGACGCATACCATCGTTGGTGCGGTGGTTGGTTTTGCTGCTGTTGGGGTCAGTGTGGACGCTGTTAACTGGGACAGAGTCGGCACGATTGTACTCAGCTGGGTGGTATCGCCACTATTGGCCGGGACAATCGCGTTCTGGATTTTCAGAAGTATTCAGCGGCTGATTCTTGATACAGCGCAGCCTTTGGAAAATGCCAGGAAATATGGCCCGTTCTACATATTTGCGGTGACCTTTGTCCTGTCTTTGTTGACGATCAAAAAAGGGCTTAAACATCTCGATCTCAATGTTTCCACGGTCAATGCCTTTTTGATCGCAGTTGGTGTAGCAATCGTCATTGCGATCGTGGGTATTTTTCTCATTCGTCGCGTTAAAGCTGATCCCGAAGCCGATCGCGATTTTCACTATGCCAGCGTTGAACGCGTGTTTGCGGTGTTAATGATATTTACCGCATCGGCCATGGCCTTTGCCCACGGCTCCAACGATGTGGCCAATGCCGTCGGTCCGGTGGCCGCGGTTGTCAGTACAGTCAGCACTGGCGGAGTACTGCAACAATCGCCATTACCTGCCTGGGTGTTGTTACTCGGTGGTGGCGGTATTGTGATTGGGCTGGCGACCTACGGGTTCCGGGTTATGCGTACCATCGGTGAAAAGATTACCGCGCTCACACCAAGTCGTGGTTTTGCGGCAGAGTTATCCGCGGCGTCTACCGTGGTAATGGCGTCATTCACCGGCCTGCCGGTGTCCACCACACACACATTGGTAGGCGCGGTGCTGGGTGTCGGCATCGCCCGCGGTATTGCAGCGCTGAATTTGCGCGTGGTGGGTAACATCTTCATGTCGTGGGTTGTAACCCTGCCAGCCGGCGCCTTCATGGCAATCCTGTTTTTCTATATGCTGAAGGGCATGTTTGGTAGCTGATTTCTGCTTGTTATTCCGCCACGCCACGCGCGTGGTGGAATACCCCTTTTCCCGTTGCCAAAATAAATGCACACTATGCCTGTTGGTTTGGTGGGCTTTGGCGCGGGCGCAGGTATAATCGCGCCCTTTCCCTCATCGGCCTATTGAAACGGATACAATCATGAGCATCAAACCTACCGATATCAAGTTGCACCAGAAGTCACGACTACTGGAAATCAGCTTCGAGGATGGCAAAACATTCGAACTGTCTTGCGAATATCTGCGCGTAAACTCGCCTTCGGCAGAAGTCCGGGGTCACGGACCCGGTCAGGAAGTGCTGCAGCTGGGCAAAGAAAACGTCAACATCGATAAAATAGAGCCAGTGGGCAACTATGCTGTCACGCTGTATTTTGACGATGGGCACAGCACGGGGATCTATTCCTGGGAGACACTATACGAACTTGGCGAAAACCAGGAGAAAAACTGGGCAGACTATTTAAAAAGATTGGAAGAAGCGGGTCACAAGCGCAAAGTGGTAAGTTAAAAATTTCTCCAAAAGCACTACTGATAATTTTCTGCGATATTTAAATATGCCTGAATCAGCAAACGACGACCAAAAGACCACCCACTTCGGATTCAAGGACGTAAACGAGTCCGAAAAGGCGAAGCTCGTGGGTGAGGTTTTCCACTCAGTCGCCGATAAATACGATTTGATGAATGACTTCATGTCCATGGGCCTGCATCGTCTGTGGAAACGATTCGCCATTGATCAGTGTGGCGTACGCAAGGGCAACGTAGTTCTCGATGTTGCCGGCGGCACCGGCGACCTGACGGCGCGTTTGGCGGAACGCGTGGGTAGGGAAGGACGCGTTTACCTCAGTGACATCAACAGCTCCATGCTGGCGGCCGGTCGGGGTCGTTTGGCCGATCGCGGTATCGCTGGCAATGTCGAAGTGGTGCAGGCCGATGCTGAGTGTTTGCCGTTTCCGGACAACACTTTTGATTGTGTCATCATAGGTTTTGGTCTGCGTAATATGACGCGAAAGGACGAAGCCCTGCGTTCAATGTATCGCGTATTGAAGCCGGGGGGCCGTGGCCTGGTGCTGGAATTTTCCAAACCGATTTTGCCAGGATTAAAGAAAGTCTATGACGCCTATTCATTTAACATTCTGCCACTGCTGGGAAGGCTGGTGGCCAAAGACGAGACCAGCTATCGCTATTTAGCCGAATCGATACGCAAACACCCGGATCAGGAGGCACTAAAGACTATGATGGCAGAAGCCGGTTTCGAGCGTACACATTATTTTAATCTCGCTGGCGGCATCGTCGCGGTTCACAAAGGTTACAAGTTTTAAATACCCGGTGAGGTTTCGGGAACCGTAGCGATTTGATATGAATTCATCAAGTGCATTTACCGCCGTATTGGAAGACGCCACCAATCGTTTGTTGCGACTGGACCCGGATACACTGCATCGTCTGGGTGACATTCAGGACAAGGTAATCTGTGTGCGCCTCAATGCCGCCAGGTCAGATCGTCAACCCGAATTCTATTTCTTTCCCTCCGAAGGCGGCCTGCAAATGCGATCGCAATACGATGGTGCAGCCGATGTCACCATCAGTGGCAATGCACCTGCCTTTATGCGTTTGGTGTTGGGCCAGCGAGCAAAGGGTGTGTTTGCCAATGGTGAAATGCAAATCAGCGGTGATCTCGAGCTGGGACAACGT
>SDBS01000754.1_pt1 | contig 32166 bp, 19 predicted proteins | sample 2277091 | NCBI WGS metagenome assembly SDBS01 (sample SAMN10404972, study PRJNA504765) | marine sediment metagenome | isolation source: marine sediment core GS10_PC15, 163 cmbsf | place: Arctic Ocean: Southern Knipovich Ridge | collected 2010 | reverse complement strand
TCCGATAACGGCCGGCCGCAGACCGTCACCGAGTTCGAGAAACACCTGCTTCAGGTGGTGCCAACCGACGCGGTTCCCGGGGGCCCACCGCAACTGCCCCGCAAGTTCTTTTTCCTGTTCGATCTGGCACGCATGAAGGTCGGCGGATTCAACGAGTCAAAGAAGGCGGCCCTGCATTTCCTGGACACCCAGGTCAGGCCCACGGATGAGGTGGGGATCCTGGTCTACTCCCAGCTGCGGGGCATCGCCCTCCACGAATACCTCAGCACAGATCATGCCCAGATCAGGGAGATCATTCCCAACTTTAACGAGATGATCTGGGGCGGAACGATCGACCCGTTCCAGAGGCAGACCAGGAGCCGCGGGGACCTCACGTTGAGCGGAGAGCAGGCAGCAGAAGCGGAGATGGGAGTCAGGACAGGAGTGGCGGCGCGTAGCTACACGGCGCTGCCCGTATCCATCCGCACGGAACGAAACCCGGAAAGCGACGCCAAGGAACTCAAGGATTTCGACTTCATAGAAGAGATGGAGGAACTGGCCAAGGCACTGAGCACCATCCCCGGATACAAGAACGTGGTGCTCTTCTCCGACGGATTCCCCCGGCAGCTCTATCAGGGCGACACGTTCATCCAGAAGAATGTCAACGAGATGGCCAAGGAATTCGCCACGGCCTCGAGCCCGATCCACACCGTCAACACCGACGGCACGCGTCACTTCTATAAGACCGCGGACGAGCGCGGTGACTCCATGCTGAGGAACCTCTCCAAGCTTTCCGGAGGCAGGTATTTCGGGGACGTCAAGCGCTACGAGAACATCAACCAGGAACTCCACACCATGACCGGCAACTACTACGTCCTGGGCTACTACACCGATGAGGCCGCGGATGGCAAATACCACGAGCTCAAGGTCGAGGTGGAGCGCAAGGGCTGCAAGGTCATCGCCCAGCAGGGCTATCTCAATCCCAAACCCTTCCCCAAGCTCACGAGGTTCGAGAAACAGCTGCGGCTGTTCGACCTGGCCATGAGCGACAATCCGCAGTTCCAGGAACCCCTGCGCTTTTCCGCCGTGGCCCTGCCTTTCGCCGAGGCGGGCGAGCCTAACGTCGTGCTGCTCTCCCGGGTCCCAAAGGCGGACCTGCAGGAAGTCCTGGACGGAGAGGTCGAGCTGGTGACCCTGATCTATGAGGAACACAACCTGATTCTCGACACCCAGCGCAGGAAGCTGGAGCCGGATACCCTGGAATCCCAGGAGTTTTACGCCTACACGGTCTCTGCCCTTCCTCCCGGTCAATACCACTGCCGGGTGGCCGTCCGCAACCTGGAGAGCGGCCGGGGAGCGGTGGCGGCCGTCGAGGTCACAATCCCCGAGGCCCGCGAATCGGGTATGAGGCTCTATCCCCCGCTCCTGTTCATCCCCGGACAGGGATCTTCCATCATTGGATTTGATGAAAAAACAGAAGCTAAGGACAAAAATATCCTTTCCCTGGACCGGATCTATCCCCTCCTGACCCAAGATTTCACACCGCTGGTCGAGACTCTGCGTCCCGGGTTCCGGAAGATCACGGCGGTCATGAGGGTGTATGCGGGCGACACCGATGTGAAGACGCAGGACATCACCGCGGTTCTGAGGCGGGGCGACTCCCCGGATACGGTTCCGCTCTCCCTTTCCATCCTCGAGATAAAGGAGGGGGGCGCCATCGACACCATCCTGGCCGAGCTGGACCTGCCGGAACTGGAGCCGGGGGATTACACCCTGGAGATCAAGGCCGCAGACAAGACAACCGGGGCAGCCGCCAGCGTCACGCGCATCCTGAGGGTGAGATGAGGCAGTCGTCCCTTTTTCTAATCATGTGCCTCCTGAGCCTGGGTATCCAGGATGCACAGACATCCCCGACAGGAACGGGCCAGGGTGAACTCCAGCATGAGGTTTCGGTCACCCTGAAACTGGTCCAGGTCTATGTCACCGACCGACAGGGCCGGCCGGTGACCGACCTGAGCCGGGAGGACTTTGTCCTCTATGACAACGACGAGCGCCAGGACATCACCGATTTCGAACGCCACCTCCTGCTTCCCCCGGACAGCGCCCGCCCTTCGGCTGAATCCGAGAGCGAAACGCGCACCCCCGGGCCGGCGCGCCTGAACCGCAAGTTCTTCATCCTCCTGGATATCGTGGGAAACGACGATGTGGGCGTCATAAAGTCCAAACGGACCGCCCTGTACTTCCTCGACACCCAGCTCCTGCCGGAGGATGAGGCGGCCGTACTCTCCTTCACACCCAGCACGGGCCTGAACCTTCTGACCTATCTGACCCGTGACCGCGCCAAACTCCGCAAGACCATCAAGAGTGCCCGGGAGGTCCCGCCCGGGAAAACGCCCGTGGGCATGACCTGGTACTCGGAGATGGCACGGGCCGAAGCCGCAGCCGGGTTGGGCGCGGAAGGCGAAGCGACCGAGGTGCTGGGCCGGGAGACGGCGTTCGTGGAACCCTCCCTGGCCCTCAAGATCCGGAGTGCCGCCTTCCTGCCCCTGGAGGTCAGCGAGCTGGCCAAGGCGCTCAGATACATCCCCGGCTACAAACACATCGTTTTCTTCTCGGGCGGGGGCCTGGCCCAGCTGCAGCCCCTGTACGAGCGCATGGGACGGGAACTGGCCTCCGCCAACTGCCTGGTGTATGCCGTGAACTCCCTGGGGCGGCGCGCCAATATCCGTGGGCACCGGTTTATCGCCGACAACAACCTGAAGACCCTGGCGGCCGTATCCGGCGGCCGCTATTTCGAAGATGTGGATGAATACGAGGCAATAGCGACCGAAATCCAGGAAACGACCGGCAACTACTATGTGCTCGGGTATTACATCGACACGGCCTGGGACGGAAAATATCACGCCGTCAAGGTCGAGCTCCGAAGGGAAGGCTGTGAGGTCCATGCCCAGGCCGGCTATTTCAATCCCAAACCCTATCAACAATTCTCCGACCTGGAAAAGCAGCTGCACCTCCTCGACCTGGCCCTGAGCCCCACCCCCTACCATCAGGAGCCCCTGCGCTTCCCTCTGCTGCCCCTGAGCTGCTCGCGATCCGGGCAGGCCCATGTGATCCTTATGTCGCGCATCCCGGTCAAGCTGATCAAGGACCGGATCACGGGCACAGCGGAGCTGCTGACGCTGATCTACGACGAAAAAGACACCCTGGTATTTTTCAACCGGGGCGAGATGATGTTCTCGGCCATCCCCGAGGATGTGCTGTTCCAGTACACGGTGGCGGAGCTCCCGCCGGGGGAATATCAGAGCCGGTTGGTCATCCGCGACGTCAATTCCGGGGAATCCGCGGTCGGCGCCGCCGCCATCCAGGTGGCAGAACCGGGAGCACAGGGGGTACACATGGACCCACCGCTGGTGCTGGTCCCGGGAAACCGGGCCCGGTTCCTGCGGCTGTCTCAGGAATCGCAGGGGGGAGAGGGTGCCCTTTCCCTGTCCGAATTCTACCCGTTCCTGTCCAACCGCTGGCTCCCCCTTATGGGGGACCTGTCTCGCGGAACACGCACCCTCATGGCCGTGGTCCGGAGCATTAATTATACAGCCGTGCCAGAACCTGAGACCTGGCTCTCAGTTTTCCTGAAGGACGCGTCCAGCGGTCAAGAACTACCTCTTTCGTTCGCGGTTCTGGACTCGAAACATGACGGGCCCACCGACATCCTGCTCCTTGAGCTGTCCCTACCCGGGCTGGAAGAAGGCCGGTACTCTCTGGTCTTCACGGCCGAGGAGGGCAGCACTGGGGTCATGTCCTCCTCTTCACGCGCTTTCTTTGTCCGCTGAATTGACTTCTCTGCCCGTTCCCTTATATTAATAGGGGTACCAGCGATGAAAAAGACATGCCTCTCCATCCTTCTCCTCCTACTGTGTGGTTCCCTGCTTTCGGCCCAGAGCCTGTACGAGCTGGCTCAGAAGGAGAAGCAGCGCCGCGCCAGGTATAAGGGGAAGACCGTCAGGGTGGTGACCAACGCGGACCTTGGGAAAAGCGCCGGGATCCCGGCCGTGAGCGTAAGGTCATCCCAGCCGGTTCCCCAAAAGGCGAGCGCCCCGCCTCCCCCGAAGAGCACGGCCCCCCGGGTGACCATAGACCGAGAACCCGAGGCCGCGCAGGACGCCCGGGAGGCACGGGGCACCAGCGCCCAATATGCGTCCCAGGTGCTGCCTGAGACCCAAAACGTCAACAATCCGGACCTGGCGCTCGGCCGGCCGGACGGCCAATACGCCTACGTCAACCTGTACGGCTTCCTGGACCTGGGGATCTCCGTCACAAACGGTCCCGGAGACGACCTCCTCGTGTATGCGAGACGCCAGGGACAGGGCCTCCCCAACATGCTGCAGAACTATATTGTCTACGTCAAGCCGGAACGCGGAGATTGGGTAGGCATAGGAGCTGGCGGCGGCGTGGGTGGGGCGGAACGGTTCGACCTGGGTGAGGTGAAAAACACAACCGCCGTCCGCATCGTCTTCACGAACCCGAGGCGCCCCTCACAGGCGGGGGAATACCGGATAGATGGATCCGAGTCCCGGATGGGTATCGACGCGGTCGAGACGCTGCGCTGATCCCCCCGTACACATTTCCCTTTTTCCCCAATTCTTTGTGAACCGTTTATACGGCACATGCGTACTTCTAATGGAGTATGATCATGTTTCAAAACTACCTCAAGACCACCCTGAGAAACCTCAAGAAACATAAAGGCTACTCGCTGCTCAACCTCGCCGGCCTGTCCGTGGGCATGGCCTGCTTCATCCTCATCCTGCTTTTCATCCAGTATGAGTTCCGGTACGAAAAGCATCATGTCAACGCCCGGCGGATCAGGGATTGAAGCATCTCGTGGTTTCGCCATGAGCGGTTGCAGGTACATATTGTATCAGATACCCCGTGTATTGACGACACGGCTTTTCCTGTGTTACGTTTTCAAAAACCCAGGGGAAGAGAAACCGTTGCAACCGGGAATCGATCCCCAAGGAGGAAACAATGAGGTCGAGGATATTTCCCATTACGAAAACCTTTTTTGTCGCACTCTGTGTCTGTTTTCTGAGTACTTTTGCGATCACGGCCCCGGCCGGAAAAGCAGAGATCAAGGTGCTGGATACGGACACGTTCTTCGAGATGGAGTCTATCGGCAGTCCCGCCATCTCGCCCGACGGGACGCAGATCATATTCTCCCGAACCCGGATCGACGAGGTGAACGACCGCTCGCGCAGCAACCTCTGGGTCGTGGATGTGGAAGGGAAAAGGCTCCGGGAGCTGACGCACGGGAACTGGAGGGACTCCTCGCCGACCTGGTCTCCGGATGGCAAGCGGATCGCCTTTCTCTCCGATCGGGACGGCACCACCCAGGTCCACATCCTGTGGCACGACACACGAGAGGTGGCCCAGCTCACGCATCTGGAGCGAGCGCCGCGAGGGATCCGCTGGTCCCTGGATGGAAAACAGCTGGCCTTCTCCCTGTTTATCCCGGACACATCACCCATCCTCGCGATCGACATGCCTGCCAAGCCCAGGGGCGCTCAGTGGGCGGAGCCGGCCGTGCTCATCGACCGCATCTCCTGGCGGAACGACGGCCGCGGCTTCATTCCCAGAGGCTGCGAGCACATCTTTGTGATCGATGCGGAGCTGGGGGGCACACCCCGACAGATCACCTCCGGGTCCAATCTCCACTATCCCATGCAGCAGTCTCCCCGACATCCGGTGCAGGCGGAATGGTCGGCCGACGGCCGGACCATCTTCTTCAGCGCCGTGCGCAAGCCAGATGTGGACTACATGAACGGCGATTCCGAGGTCTATGCCGTCGACTTGGAGACGCTGGAGATCACGACCCTCACCGACCGCGTCGGGCCGGACCGCAACGCGCTCGCCTCCCCGGACGGGAAGTGGCTGGTGTACATGGGCTTCGACGAAAAGAGGAAGTCCCACACCTTCCTCGACCTCTATCTTATGGACACATGGGGCGGGCAGAAGCGGCTCCTGGCCGGCGGCCTGCCCGACACGCCCTCCAGCGTGACGTGGGACCGCTCGAGCTCGGGAGTCTACTACCTGATGACGGAAAAGGGGACCTGCAACCTCTACCACGCGTCCCTGAACGGAGAAATCCGGAAGATCACAACAGGCGATCACTATCTTTCCGGGCTCTCCCTCGCGCGGAACGGCAGGGCGGTCACACGAATCTCCGACCCCCACACCCCCGGCGTGCTGGCGACTTTAGACATGGAAGACCCCGGCCGTGTCCAAAAGCTGGTCAACGTGAACGACGACATCCTGACCGGGATCACACTCGGTCCGGTGGAGGAGCTCTGGTTCAAGTCCCCGGACGGATTGGACCTGCAGGGCTGGCTGATCAAACCGGCGGAGTTCGATCCCGACAAGAAGTACCCCCTGATTCTCTGGATCCACGGCGGCCCCCAGGCGATGTATTCCGTAAGCTTCAACTGGTCCTTCCAGAACTTCGCAGCCCTCGGGTATGCGGTCTTCTACATGAACCCGCGAGGGAGCACCGGCTACGGCCAGGATTTCGTGGACGGCATCCAGTATGCCTACCCGGGCAAGGACTACGAAGACCTCATGGCCGGGGTGGACACCGTGATCGCCAAGGGCTTCATCGACACGGATAACCTGTTCGTGTGCGGGTCCAGCGGCGGAGGATGTCTTACGGCCTGGATCGTGGGCCACACGGACCGCTTCCGGGCGGCCGTGTCCATGGCGCCGATCATCAACTGGTATTCCTTTGTGGGAACGACGGACGGCTATCACTTCCACCGTGGTTTCCGGGAATACCCGTGGGAAGATCCCCTGTCCTATGCTGTACGCTCGCCCCTTCACTTCGTGGGAAACGTCACGACCCCGACCATGGTCATGACCGGGGAGAACGACCTGCGCTGCCCCATCAGCCAGAGCGAGGAGTACTTCCGTGCCCTGAAGATCAACAAGGTGGACACCGTGCTGGTGCGCATGCCCGACGAATACCACGGCTTCCGACGGCCCACCCACCGGCTTATGCGCCAGCTCTATCTGCGGGCCTGGTTTGAAAAACACACGCTGAAATATTGAGGAGCGGTTGACTTTTCTCTGATCCCGCCTGGGAGGCAGATTCTCCTTTCCTTTGTGGCTGCTGTGTGCTATAAATCTTAAAAACTTGAGCGACATAATCACATGACGGAAGCCATCCTGGTCCTTGAGGACGGCACAGAGTACAGGGGATATTCATTCGGCGCCGAATCTTCAGCGGCCGGAGAGGTGGTTTTCAACACCGGCATGGTGGGCTACGTGGAGTCGCTCACCGACCCCTCCTACACCGGGCAGATCCTGACCCTGACCTACCCCCTGATCGGGAACTACGGCGTGCCGGGCAAGACAACCGAGCACGGCCTGCCCGGCAGCTTCGAGTCGGAGCGCATCCACATCACCGCCCTCATCGTGTCCGATTATTCGCGGGATTACAGCCACTGGAACGCCGAGCGGAGCCTGGCCGACTGGCTCAAGTCCGAGAGCATCCCGGCACTCACCGGCATCGACACCCGGGCGCTCACCAAGCGGCTGCGGGAAAAGGGCGCCATGCTGGGCAAGGTGGTGTTCCGGGAAGATATCGAGTTCTACGATCCCAACCAAGAGAACCTGATCACCAAGGTCTCGATCAAGGAACCGAAGGTCTACAACGAAAAGGGCGGGCCCGGCATCCTGGTCATCGACTGTGGGGCCAAGTCCAACATCATGCGCTCCCTCATCCGGAGGGGCTGCCGGGTGCTGCGCGTGCCCTGCGACTTCGACTTCTCCGGCCTGAACTTCGATGGGGTTCTGATCTCCAACGGGCCGGGCGATCCCAAGATGTGCCCCGGTACCGTGGCCTCGGTGAAGAAATGCCTGGACCAGGGGATCCCCACCTTCGGGATCTGCCTGGGCAACCAGATCCTGGCACTGGCGGCCGGGGCCGACACCTACAAGCTCAAGTACGGGCACCGCAGCCAGAACCAGCCCTGCCTCAAGGAAGGCACCAAGCGCTGCTACATCACCTCCCAGAATCACGGGTATGCGGTGGACACGGCCTCGCTGCCGGAGGGCTGGGAGCCGTGGTTCACTAACGTCAACGACGACACCAACGAGGGCATCCGGCATGTAGAGAAGCCCTTCATGTCGGTCCAGTTCCATCCTGAACACACGCCGGGGCCGATGGACACCGCGTTCCTGTTCGACCTCTTCCTGGAGAAGATCAAGAAATGAACAAGCCGGAAAAGGTCGTCTTATTAGGGAGCGGGGCGCTGCGCATCGGCCAGGCCGGCGAGTTCGACTACTCTGGGAGCCAAGCCATCAAGGCCCTGCGCGAAGAGGGCATCCGGGTCGCCCTCATCAACCCCAACATCGCCACCATCCAGACCTCGGACGCGATGGCGGACAAGATCTATTTCCTGCCGCTCACACCCTTCTTCGTGGAAAAAGTGATCGCCAAGGAGAAACCCGACGGCATCATGCTGGGCTTCGGAGGACAGACCGCGCTCAACTGCGGCGTGGAGCTGCATGCCCAAGGAGTGCTGGAGAAACACGGGGTCCGGGTGCTGGGCACCTCGGTCCAGGCCATAATCGACTGTGAGGACCGCCAGCTCTTCATAGACCGCCTGGACGAGATCGGCCTCAAGACCCCGCGCAGCGTGGCTGTCCACTCGCCCGGGGAAGCGGTGGATGCCGCACGTAAGATCGGCTACCCGGTCATGGCCCGGGTGGCCTATGCCCTGGGCGGCCTCGGTTCGGGGCTATCCTTCTCGGACGAAGAGCTCATGGCGCAGGCACGCAAGGCCTTCGCCTTCACCAGCCAGGTCCTAGTGGAGGAATACCTCGAAGGCTGGAAAGAGATCGAGTACGAGGTGGTGCGCGACCTCCACGACAACTGCGTGACTGTCTGCAACATGGAAAACTTCGATCCCATGGGGATCCACACCGGTGAGAGCATCGTGGTGGCCCCCTCGCAGACCCTTACCAACCACGAGTACCACAAGCTGCGGGACATCTCCATCCGGGTCATCCGGCACCTGGGGATCGTGGGCGAGTGCAACATCCAATTCGCCCTGGACAAAAAGAGCGACGACTACCGTATCATCGAGGTCAACCCGAGGCTGTCCCGAAGCTCGGCCCTGGCCTCCAAGGCCACCGGGTACCCCCTGGCGCACATCGCGGCCAAGCTGGCCCTGGGGTATTCGCTGACCGAGCTCCCCAACTCCATCACCAAGAAGACCATGGCCTGTTTCGAGCCGGCCCTGGACTACGTGGTGGTCAAGATCCCGCGCTGGGACCTCATCAAGTTCAAGCGGGCCTCCAAGAAGATCGGGAGCGAGATGAAGAGCGTGGGCGAGGTCATGTCCATCGGCAGGACCTTCGAGGAAGCGCTCCAGAAGGCCATCCGCATGCTCCAGGTGGGGATGTACGGCGTGGTGTGCAACGACATCACATTCCAAGACCTGGAGAGGGAGCTCAAGAATCCAACGCATCTGCGGGTTTTCGCCGTGGTCGAGGCCGTGCGGAGCCTGGACATCGACCGCATCCATGAGCTGACGCAGATCGACCGCTGGTTCCTCTACAAGATCCGCAACATCGTGAACATGGAAAAGGAGCTGCGCGAATACTCCTGCAGCGATCTTCCCGAAGACCTCCTCCGGTCAGCCAAGCGCCTGGGTTTTTCCGACAAACAGATCGCCCTTGCCCTGGGGTGCGAGGAACTGGAGGTCAGGGAGCTCCGGAAGGCTGCCGGCATCATGCCCTTCGTCAAACAGATCGACACGCTGGGGGCGGAGTATCCGGCCCAGACCAATTACCTGTACCTGACCTACAGCGGCGAAGAGGACGACATCGACTTCAGCGACTCCAACAAGGTGATCGTGCTGGGCTCGGGATCCTACCGCATCGGCTCCTCGGTGGAGTTCGACTGGTGCTGCGTCAACGCGGTCCTGACCCTCCGGGACCTGGGATACCGGACGCTCATGATCAACTACAATCCCGAGACCGTGAGCACGGATTACGACATCTGCGACAAGCTCTACTTCGATGAGCTAAGCTTCGAGACCGTGGCAGACATCTACGAGAAGGAGAACCCGCGCGGGCTCATCATCTCCATGGGCGGCCAGATCCCCAACAACCTGGCCGTGAAGTGCATGGAGTACGGATTGAATATCCTGGGCACCTCGCCTGAGAGCATAGACAGCGCCGAGAACCGGTACAAGTTCTCGGCCCTGCTGGACGAGTTGGGTGTGGACCAGCCAGAGTGGAAGGAACTGACCGATCTGGATGAGGCCCAGGCCTTCGCCAACAGCGCCGGCTATCCGGTGCTGATCCGGCCGAGCTACGTGCTGAGCGGGGCGGCCATGTCCGTGGCCCTGAACGACGGGGAGCTCAAGAGCTACCTGAAAAAGGCCTCGAAGGTCAGCCCCGAGCACCCCGTGGTCATCAGCAAGTTCATCGAGAACGCCAAGGAGATCGAGCTGGATGCCGTGGCCAAGAACGGCGAGCTTTTTGTCTATGCCATCACCGAGCATGTGGAGAACGCGGGCGTGCATTCGGGGGATGCCACCATGGTCCTGCCTCCCCAGCGCACGTATCTGGAGACCACACGGCGGATGAAGAAGATCGGGCGCGAGATCGCCCGCGCGCTCGAGATCAACGGGCCCTTCAACATCCAGTTCATCGCCAAGGGGAACGAGGTCAAGGTGATCGAATGCAACCTGCGCGCCTCACGCTCGTTCCCCTTCGTGTCCAAGATCTTCAAGCTCAACTTCATCGATCTAGCCACCAAGCTCATCATGGGGATCGACATGCCCCCCATCGACAAGTCCTGCTTCGAGCTGGATTATGTGGGGGTCAAGGCGCCGCAGTTCTCGTTCACGCGCATCAAGGGTGCCGATCCGGTGTTGAGCGTGGAGATGGCGTCAACGGGCGAGGTGGCCTGCATCGGCGACAACTTCGAGGAGGCCTTTTTGCTGGCTCTCCTCTCCGTGGGATTCAAATACCCGAAGAAGAACTTGCTGCTGTCGACAGGTCCTTTCGAGAGCAAGGCCCAGTTCCTGCCGGACGCCAAACGCCTGCAGGACCTGGGATTCAACCTTTACGCCACCCGGGGGACGTCGGATTTCCTGAAATACAACCACATATCCTCCCAGGTCCTGAACTGGCCTCTGGAGAAAAGAGAGCCTAACATCCTGACCTTCATCGAGGAAGGGAAGCTCGACCTGATCATCAACATCCCCAAGAGCCACGAGGAAGTGGAGCTCACCAACGACTACATCATCCGGCGCAAGGCCGTGGACTTCAACATCCCGCTCATCACCAACCTGCAGTTCGCGGAACGCTTCATAGACGCCATCGCCCGCTACACCCAGGACGACCTTGCCGTCAAGGCCTGGGACGAGTACTGAGTCCTGAAAGAGACATGGGAAAGAGAATCGGGCTGCTGGGGACCATAACCTACGATCTCATAACCTTCGATACAGGGAAGGCCATCGAGGGCCTGGGAGGGATCCTGTACCAGGCTGCGGCCCTGTGCGGCCTGGGCCTGGACGTCGCTCTCTACACCAATGTCGGCGCGGACCTCATTCCCCAAATAGAAGCTTCCACCCGGGACTGGGAGACGCTGGGTACCGAGACTTGGGCCGTGGTTCCAGGGCCTGGGAACAGGGTCCGCCTCCACTACCCGGAGCAGGGGGAAAGGCGGGAGGTGCTGGAATCCGTGGTTCCGGCTCTCGATCCCCAGAGGATCCTGCGGGATCTCCCCCGGCTGGACTTCCTCATTCTGGTCATCAACTCCGGGTATGACATATCCCTCGAGGACTGGAGGAAGGTGGTGGAGGCCGCGGGCTGCCCCATATGGCTTGACATCCACAGCCTCCCCCTGTCCAAGAGACTGAAAAGCCCGAGAGGATACCGCCCGGTCCCGGACTGGTCGGAATGGACGGCGGGTGTGGACTACATCCAGGCCAACGCCGTCGAGGTGGCGGCCCTTTTGGGGGGCCCCGGGCACCGGCTCGAGGGCAGGGACCGGGAACGTCTCGGCAGCCTGACCCAAGCGGGAGGCTCTGAGGCGGTCTTTGTCACCCGGGGCCGCGAAGGAGTCCAGGTCCTGACCGCACGGGAATCCCTGCTGATCCCCACCCGGAAGGCCGAGAAGGTGGCCGACACCACAGGCTGCGGGGATGTACTGTGCGCGGCCACGGTCGCCCGTCTGCGGGACGGGGACGATCCTTTCGCTGCGGCGGACTACGGCGCCCGGATGGCTACCGAGGCCGTCGAAGTGGCGGGTGTGGAGAAGACCTACGAATTGATCCGGAGGCTTTCCGGATTTACTACTTGATCTTGGTGCCGGTGGAATCAAAGCCCATGCCGAGATCCGCGAGGTCGAATTCATAATCGCCGAGCAGATCGGCATACTTCTGTATCTACGCGATTTCTCCCCAAAAGGTTCAAAACGCAAGAGCTAACAGCGGATCAGGTTCCCTGCCTCAGCTTGGATGCCACATCGCGGGGGGAATAGAATGTGCGGTAGCGGTCCGGATGCAGGCTGCGGTCGCAGTTCCAGCAGTAGGCGCACAGGACAGAGCCACCCAGAAGCCTTTGGTCGACCCGTACAAGCAAAAATTTCCAAAAAAATATGGCAACTTTCCGGCAGCCGATTACGTATATATTATCTGGAGACGCGATTGGAATCAATCGGAAGAGAGGAAACCGTGAGCTTAAAAGAAATCTTGGAGAAACTGATCACCGCGAAGCTGCCCATCCTGTTGACTGACCGCAGAGGGGACTGGGAAGCCTGTGAGGTCCTGAGCAGCCTGTCGGGACCGATGCTCAGCAGAAGAGCCTTTTTTCAGCCGGGGATGTACATCGCTCTGATAAATGACGGGGGATATCTGGGAGAGGTCCTCTACCGGGTCAAACCCAAATCATGAATGTCGCTCCTCTGCTCGCTTCCGTAGCTACTTCTTCTTGGCTGTAAACACACCCTCCGGTTGGATGATCTTGGCCTCAATCACCGCCCCCGCCTCGTCGCGGATAAACTCGACGCTGACACCGGGTACGCCCTTGAACGTGAACCGGGTCCCTTGGTAGGGAACCAACTCATACTCGGGCTGGCCGGAGACCAGGACGAAGAGCGTGTCCTCTTTTTTGAGGCGGATCGTGATCGTCACCTGCTCCATCTGATACTCGCCCGTGAACGGTTCCAGGAAGGCCCGCTCGCGCATCGTCTCCTCGGGCATCCTGACGAAGACGACCGGATCCACGGCCGGCTCAAGCGGGACAGCGACCGACCCCACATTAGCCTTGAGATCCAGGGAGAAGGCCACCTTGCGGGTCTGGCCCAGCAGTTCGTTCTCCATCCGGAACACATCATAATGGTAATGATCCAGCTCATAGGCGATGTCGTTGTAGCTCATCTCGAGGCTGCCCTCCTTGTGGGTGATCCTGAGCACCCCGTACCCGGGATGGGTGTAGTCTCCGGCATATGACTCCAGGGCGAGCGTGGGCCGGGTGTCGGCAACGCGGCCCTCATCCTCCTTTTCTTTGGTTTTCTCCGCCTCTTTTTCCGCCTCATCCCGCTGTTTCAGGAAACGCCCGTTCCAGTCCACCGGTTCGAGCTCCAGGAGGCGGTCATACACCTGGTACATGACGGCCTGGGGGACCGGATTGCCGCCGAGGTTGGTGAGGATCACGAGACCCATCTCGTCCTTGGGCATCAGCGAGACCAGGGCCGTGAATCCGTCGATCCCCCCACCGTGGGAGAGAAGCACATGCCCCCGGTAGGATGTCATGCCCCATCCCATCCCATAGAGTGAGTAGAAGGTTTCATCATAGCGCAGGTTCCGCCCCGAGATCATCTGGGGGGAATGGATCTCTTTCAGGCTCGCTTCGGAAACGACGGCCTGGTCGCCTAATTTGCCCTCGCTCAGGTTCAAGAGCACCCAGTTGGCCATGTCGCTCACATGGGAGTTGATGGACCCGGCCGGGCCGATGGTGTCGATGTTGCGGAAAGGGATGGCGGTGACCTCCTCGTCCCTCTTCGCATACGGGAGCGCATGGTCCGGTGACTTTTTGGAGTCCTCGACGGAGAAATTGCTGCCCGTCATGCCCAGAGGGTAGAAGATCCGGGTCTCGACGAATTTTTCCCAGGTCGTGCCGGACACCTGTTCCACCAGATACCCCGCGGTCATGAACATGAGGTTCTGGTACTGGTAGTGGGTGCGGAAATCCCGGTTGGGCTCCAGGTACAGCAGCCGGGAGAAAAGCTCTTCCCTGGTGGCCGCCGCATTGTACCACATCATGTCATGCCGGGGCAGGCCCGAGCGGTGACAGAGCAGGTCCCTGGGTGTCATCCGGGCCATGGCGAACTCGTCCGAGAGTTTAAAGCGGGGCAGGTAGGTCGTCACGCGCTCGTCCCAGTCCACCTCTCCCTCATCCACCAGGACGCCCATGGTCACCGCGGTAAAGGCTTTGGTGCAGGAGCCAATGGCGAACAGGGTCCGGGGCGTGACCTCCTTCTGCCCGGCCACGTCCCTGAAGCCGAAGCCCCGGGCGTAGATCAGGCGGCCATCCTTGATGATGGAGATGGCCAGGCCCGGGACCTGCCAGTCGGCCATGACCTCGGGGATGAACTTATCCAGGGATTTGAGTGTCCTGGCATAGGGGTCCTTCTGGGCGGCCTCAAGGGCGGGCGCCAGCAAGACTGCCGCACAAAGGACACAGATCAAGGCTCTTGAAATTTTCCGCATATTCACTCCTCCTTTTACCTTAAGAGATCAGGCTCCAGGCCCGCGCAGGGCGAAACCGATCCGGTCGATGACCAGGACACCTTCGCGACCCCGGTCGAACACAAAACGTAGGCTCCGGAGCAGCCGCGGATCAAAATCCGGGTTCTCATCCACAAAGCCCTGCAGGGGAAGCCGGACCGTCTGCAGCGTGGGCTCGTAGGCCCGGCCCATCCTGCCGCTTTCCTTCCCGATCCTCAGGAACCGGCTCTTGGTCACGGGCGGGACAGGCATGAATAGCTCCAGGGGCAGGCGCACGCATACGCCTGCGTCGTCGATCAGCTCGATACTCAGCTCCAGGGGCTCTTTCGGTTTGTCCTCGTCTTTTCTATCTTCTTTATTCTTATCTCTCTTATGGTTGCCTTCCTTTGTTTCCACGACCTGATCCTCGGCCATGGTATCCTTATCCTGCTCCTCTGCGTCTTCCTCGGGCTCCGGCACCTTTTCATCCGCATCCGTCAAGACGAACACCAGCAGCGATTCTGCGGTGAGCTCCAGATCCCCGGGCAAATCCTCGGGGAGATGGACGGCATAATGGGGCGCCGCATCCCCCTGCCTGTCCTCTGCCGGGCCCCGCCATCCCACAAAGACCGCATTGTCCTGCTTGGTGCCGCGGCCGCGGGTCTTGAGGTCCGACTCCCTCCACACCGCCAGGCCCTCTTGAGTGATCTTGCTCCCCTCCAGTGTGCCGGTCGTGACATCCACATCCTCCTCGAAGCCGCACACCAACCGGAACGTGGAGTCCTCGAAGCGGTTGAGGTAGATGTCCCGGGGCAGCCAGTCAAGGATGACGCGGTAGTCACGGAACATGGGGAGGTAGGCCGTGTTGCCGTGCAGGCAGGCTTCCAGGAACGCGGACATGTAGACCTTGCCCAACGTGCGCTGCTCCTCTCCGCTCAGCAGGGCCTTGCGGTTGAGGATGAAGCCCATGGGCCGGCCCCAGTCGTTGTCGCCCCATACCGTGTTGAACTGGCCGTGATTGGAGCGGTAGGAATAGAGCGTGGACTTGAACCAATACTCTCCATCCGTGAAGCGCACGCGGTTGAACTGGCGCTCCCCCATGAAAACGGACACATCCGAGTCATGCGCTCCCTGTATGGTCAAATAATTCACGTTTTCCAATGGTGTGGGGCGGCCCGTGGGCCGGTACTGCTGGTCCGAGGGTGCTATGGCGATTATGGCCTTGATGTGGAAGTTGAAATCGAACGTGAGAGTGGCGTCATCCGGATAAAACGACAGGCGGTTGAAGGCCCCGGCGATGGCGGCCGCCTCCCCTCCCCGGGAGTGTCCGATCAGGCCGATGTTGTCCATGTCGACCTTCCCGAAAAAGGGGTTTTCCCTGTCCTGATTCCAGGCGCGCCAGACCTTGAGGTGCTGGAGCAGCATCCAGCCCCGGCCGTCGTTCTCCTTGGAGAGCCCGCCCATGAAGGCTCCGTTGAAGAAGTTCTCGTCGACGGATACGAAGATGAAGCCCCGGCTGGCCAGGAGCTCACCCAGGTAGGCATAGCCCGGGTCGGAGTACTCCTGCATCATGTGGTTGCCGTGGACGATCAGCACCAGCGGGAAGGGGCCGTCGCCTTCCGGGTACCACACCGTGCCATTCACGGGGAATTCCTTGAAATCGAATCCCCAGTACCAGGAGCGGAGCTTGACCTTCCATCCCTTGTTATTTTTCACGAAGGGAGTGGCGTCCACACTTTCGGTCCTGAGGACGGCCTCGGTCCCGAATTCCGGGCGCCTGTGGTTCTTTTCGCTCCCATAGGTCATGGACCGCACCGTATGCGGGCCCGGGCGGGCGGGATTGGGCGCGGAGAGGGCCGCCGGCAGGTTCCCGTAAACAGGCGGCTCTGCCAGGTGTTCCGTGCTCCCCCGCCCCGTCATCCAGATCACAAGGGCGGAAAACAAAACCAGGGGCCCCACCACACACAGAATCACGAATCCCTTCTGCAAGGGACGGGAAAACCGGAATTCACAGTGTAAAAGCCGGGCCAGCCCTCCTCCCAGGAAGGCTGCCGCCGCTGCGAGCGCGAACCCGATCAGGATGTTCAAGGGAGAGAGGCTGAACACGAGCACAACAAACGCAACCATGCCCAGTGTGCTCAGGAAGCGCGGCAGGATTAGCAGCAGCCGGTAGGCCAGCCAGAACAGCAGGCCCATCAAGGCGGCCATTATCAGATAGATCAGCACGCCGGACATCGCGTCCAGTAATCCGGGGAGGCCCGGACGCAGGAAGATCCCGAAAAAGACCGCGCACACAACAGCGGCCGTTATGATCCCGGCGGCCGCCCCCCGCCGCACCCGGGCTCCGGGGAGAAGCCCTTCCCAAACACTCGACAGCCAGCGGCTCAGACGGCGCAGCTTCCCGGGTTTTCTATCGGCATCGGAATCCATGTGTCCTCCCTCCGGATGTTTATAGGTTCAAACGTATTTTAATAGAGAAAAGTTCTCGCTCTACTTCCCTGTATTCTAATCAGAAACCCCAAAAACAGGCAAATGAATTATTACCTTAGTGCTCTAGTTGGTAATTTCGGTGACGTATTATGCTCGCAATGACAATTAATAAGTAATAGTATTTATGAAACAGTGAACTTAGTAAGCATGCTTAATTCCATGATTTCTCTATTTCATTTCCAAGGAGGAAGATCATGTCCGATCCGCGTCACACCCGCATCCGTGTCATCCTGGGAGTGCTGTGCTGCCTTATCCTGGCGGCCGCTCCCGCCGCTTCGGCTGAAAAGACGGCCTTCGGCGTGGGAGATTCGCTTCGAGTCAAGTCCTTCAGCCCGCAGGCGGTGACCGACGACGGCCGCTATATCGCAGGCACCATCAGCCGGCGTCTGGGCCGGCTGGGCACCGATCACAAGCGCTACCGGGATCCCACCTACATCAGCCCCAGGCCCTCAGAAGTCGTGATCATGAACACGGAGACAGGCAGCCTGCAGCCCGTGTTCAAGGATAAGGTCCAGGTCCGCAGCCTGATCTGGTCTTCGGATGGGAATATCTTGGCCTTCCTGCTGCTCAAGAGAGACAGATTCTCTCTTCAGACCTATGACCGCGGAAAAAGGCAGCTCCGGGAAATCAAGCTCCAGACCGACAAGGCGATCGCGTCCAATTCGTACCTGATCTGGAAGAACGACGGAAGCGGCGTCCTGCTGACCCTGAGGGCCGATGGCTGGGAGGAGAAATCCCGCGCCATGTTCCAGGAAGCCACCGAGGGCCCCATCATCGTGTACGACTCCCGTGAGCCCTTCCTCAAATGGGATGTGATCCGCGACCAGGCCCTGCTTTCCGTACCGGCCGAGGTCGACCTCAAACAGGGGGCCGTCCGGGAGCTGCTGCCCGAGAACCGTTACAGCGGTGTGCGCCTGGCCGAGGACGATTCCTTCCTGGCCTATGTGGAGACGTACCCCACCAAGACCGAGTACGGCCAGAACTACTACCGCCAGGGCGGCCGGGAATACGCCCTGTTCCGGCTGGGCCTCGAACCGGACGCCGAGCCGAAGGCCCTGATCGAACGGGACAAGAAGCGCCTGAACCTACAGTGGAACGAGGAGAACACGGCCTTTGCCTGGGCGTACGAGGGGGACATCTTCATCCAGACGGTCGAGGAGACCGAGGCTCGCAACCTGACCAAGGACAAGGTCACGCCGGAAGAGGCCGGGGAGGGCAAAGAGGAGGAGGACGCGGCCGAAGAGGACAAGGAAAAGGAGCCACGTAAGGTCAGTTTCACACTGCAGCGCTGGTCTCCGGATGGCTCCAAACTCCTGGCCGGCACCAAAAAGGGCTACTGGCTTATCGACCCGCAGAGTGGGGAGCTGGAGATGGTTTACACCTTCCCGGAAGAGGAGGACGAGGACGCTCCGCGAAATCCCAGGCAGTCCGTGGCCAGCTGGTCACCGGACGGGCGCTTCCTCTACCTCACCTATTCGGCCCGGGACAAGTGGGAGCGCGGTTTCACACGATATGACCTAGAGAAACGGAAGATGGAGGACCTGGTCAGGGACGGCAGCCTCTACCGCGGCCTGCGCATGTCCAAGGACGGGGAACGATTCTTCTACAGCTTCTCCAACGGCGATATGCCCAACGATCTCTACATGACCGATAAGGACTTTGCCCAGGCGACCCGCCTGACGCAGCTGAATCCCTGGGTCCGGGACAAGGCGCTCACCCGCAGCGAGCTCATCCGCTACCGGGACGTGGACGGCAAAGAGCTCTACGGCGTGCTCTACTATCCCGTCGACTACCAGCCCGGGAAAAAATACCCCCTGGTGTGCGAGGTCTACGAGCGCTTCTTCGACAACGGCTTCAACACCAACATGAACATCATCACCAACCAGGGCTGGTTCGGGCTGAGGCCGTCGGTCAACCTGGTGGACGGCTACCCCGGAGAGGCCTGGGTCAAAGGAGTGACCAGCGCCGTCAACCTGCTGATCGAACGGGGCCTGGTGGACGAGAACAAGGTCGGGGTGCACGGCACCAGCTACGGCGGCTATGCCACCTCGCTCCTCATCACCCAGACCGACCGCTTTGCCGCCGCCATCAACATCTCGGGCAAGGTCGACATCATCAGCTTCCTGGGGGACAGCCCCCGCATCGGGCACCGCAACTACGGTGCCGCCGAGACGGGACAGGACCGGCTGGGCAAGACGCTCTGGGAAGCGCCCTTGAAGTACATCAACCACTCGGCGGTCATGTTCGCGGACCGCATCACGACCCCGCATTTGCTGATCACAGGAGAGGGTGACTGGAACGTGCCGGGCGTGAATACCAGGGAACTGTACTATGCGATGCGCCGCCTGGGCCAGGAGTGCGTGTGGGTCAACTACTGGAACGACGGCCACGGCCTGGGTGCTGCGGCCGACGAGGCCACCTACCACGACAAATGGGAGCGGGTCATCGACTGGTACAAGACACACTTCGAAAAAGCCGATAAAAAAGACAAATGAGAACCGGGAAACTCTACACCGCTCCTGAACATTATTCAGGCACTTTAAACGTTTTAGCTCCCTGATGTAAATTGATCAAACAATCAACTAAAATATGGTGCGCAAACTCCTATCCTGGCGGCATACCGGCTTCAACGTTAACAGCTAGGATGTCAGCTGACAATAATCGTGGATAATTGTGGGAAATTGGGCAGGATTTGTGCAAACAAAAAAAGCAAACACCTATGAATATTTCCTTGTAAATCCGTACTTGACATCCCGATATTCAATGATATAATAAAATCATGATTCCCCGTCCACATGCTATTGACCGAATCGCCGCTGTCTTTAAGGTTCACTCCGTCGCTGCCCTGCTTGGTCCACGACAATGCGGCAAGACCACTCTTGCAAGAAAAATTGCAGAGGGTGAGCCATGTACTTATTTTGACCTTGAAAATCCTGTTGATCTCCGGCGGCTCTTAGCGCCTATGAGCACTCTCGAGGAACTTTCCGGATTGGTCATTATAGATGAAATTCAACGGCGGCCTGATCTTTTCGAACTGCTCAGGGTCCTGGTTGACCGTCAAACCAACCCGGTCCGTTTTCTAATATTGGGCTCCGCCTCACCAGGATTGGTCAAAGGAGTCTCCGAATCTCTTGCCGGACGCATCGGATTCATCGATCTTTCAGGATTCGATCTCCGGGAAGTCGGCCCGGAACAGCGTTTCCGTCTCTGGATAAGAGGTGGATTCCCCAAATCATTTTTGGCAGATGAAGACCTTTCCAGTATGACATGGCGTGAGGATTTTATCCGCACATTCCTTGAAAGAGACATTCCTCAATTGGGCATTACGATTCCTGCTGAAACCCTGAGGCGGTTCTGGACCATGATTTCGCACTACCATGGCCAGGTGTGGAATGCGGCCCATTTCGCCCGTTCCCTCGGCACTTCAGAAAAGACTGCCCGCCGGTATCTCGATATTCTTGCCGGTGCCTATATGGTCAGAATTCTTCCTCCTTGGTTTGAAAACATTCGGAAACGTCAGGTTAAAGCTCCGAAAACCTACATCAGAGACAGCGGTATTATGCATACACTTCTTCAAATCAATACTATGGCCGACCTGCAGGGACATCCAAAACTCGGCTCATCTTGGGAAGGATTTTGCCTGGAACTTGTTATGGGAGGGGTGGGAACACGAGGTGTTTATTTTTGGGCGACACACGCGGGTGCTGAACTGGATCTGCTGGTCACTGTCGCCGGCAAACGATACGGTTTCGAATTCAAATACGCCGATGCACCGGGCGCAAGCCGCTCGATGCACACTGCCATTGAGGACTTGGGACTTGAGCATATATGGGTGGTTTACCCGGGTCGTCATGAATATGGCATCGACGAAAAGATCTCGGCCATTCCTATCGATCTTATCCATCGTCTTGCTGTCCTTCAGAAATAAGTCTTCGTATTTAAAGGGATTGCCACACTTCGCACGCGATGACATGGGGAGATTACCACGTCGCAAGGCTCCTCGTAATGACAAGAAGGGTGGGATCGGACCAAGTTAAATGGTCTGTATTCAATGTTTTAACCTGAATTAATGACTCATAAAACCAAAAAAGAGATATAAAATCGAGACAACAGCGGCGATAGTGAGAGTATAGGGAAGTTGGGTTTTCACATGATCCATATGATCACAGGCGCTGCCCAACGAAGAAAGCACAGTGGTATCCGACAAGGGAGAACAGTGGTCTCCAAACACCCCACCGCCGGCTACCGCAGCAAATGAGCATAAGACCAGTGAGTCGATTGTTTGCCCGCTGAATTGATAGGCAAGGGGTAATGCTATGGGAACCATAATTGCATATGAGCCCCAGGCAGTACCGGTAGAAAAACTGATTATCCAGTTTGCTTCCATTTATCAAAGAACCTGATTCATTTCCTTGCTAAAAAGAGGCTTTGTAATAACCCAAGCGCACCTCGGTACATTTTTCCCAACTGTAGTTACTGGCTTTATTCTGGGATTTTTCCCTCAGCTTTTTCTTCTCGTCCGCAGGAAGATGCAGCAGAAACTCCATGGCTTCTGCCAGCGCTACAGGATCTTCGACGGGAACTGTCTTTCCCTCGATCAATACTCTCATCGAAGGAATATCTGTTGCGACCACGGGCAATCCGCATCCCATAGCCTCGAGTGCTGCCACGGCAAATCCCTCCTCCCGAGAGGGCAAAGCACTAAACTCTGCAATGTTATGAAACTCCGCCAGCACATTTTGTGTGACATGCCCGATGAGATGAGCGTTTTGCATTTCTTCATCCGTGGGAGGTCTTCCCAACACATTCGTTATATCTCCAGAACCAAAAAGAAACAAATTACACGGGCATCTTTTTTGCAGAATCGCATTGGCCGCTAGCAAAACATCCACACCCTTTGTCTTTGACATCTTGCCGGCAAATGTGACAACCGGGAGAGAAGCATCTGCATCAATGCCGTGAATCTGAAAAATCTTTTCTTTGGAAAAACGACGGGGCCGAAAGATTTTATTATCATAACCATTCGGGATTACGATCACTTTTTCGTCAGGCACAGCATAAAGTTCCAGGCACTTGTTTTTCACAGCACCGGAAATGGCAAAAACATATCTCTTTAATGGAAGATGCCCTGTTATTTGAAAGGATAGCCTTTAAAATAACCTTGTTATTTGAAAGTGATTTGCTTATAATAAATCAATAAATTAGGATAGCTGCAATGAAAAGATTGATTGAAAATAAGTTGTTGGATTGGAAAAATTCCCAACGACGTAAACCACTTATTGTGCGTGGAGCCCGTCAGGTCGGAAAAACCTATTCCGTTGAAAAGTTCGGCCGGGAGGCTTTCAACAATTTGGTTACGGTGGACTTGGAAAAAAACAGGGATTTACATGGCATTTTCTCAGGCGACTTAGATCCCTACAGAATCATGTCCGAATTGGAAATCTTTCTGAATAAGAAAATAATACAGGGAAAAACTCTACTTTTTTTCGATGAAATTCAAAATTGTCCACGGGCCGTCATGGCACTCAGGTATTTCTATGAAGACTGTCCGGAATTGCATGTCATAGCTGCCGGTTCTCTCCTTGAGTTTGCAATGAGTGAGATTTCCTTTCCTGTAGGTCGAATACAATATCTCGAAATGTACCCTTTAAATTTTGCAGAATACCTCATAGCCGTGGGAAGAGATGAAGCAGCTGATGTGATCTTATCAAAACCTCAAAATCTCTCCTATTCCATTCACAAGCTTCTGCTAGATGAATTGAAAAAATACTGCTTTATTGGTGGAATGCCGGAAAGTGTTCAAGCATACGTGGATACTAAATCTTTCCAAGAAAGCTTTTCAGTACATCGGGAACTTTGCGATTCCTTCCGTAATGACTTTTCAAAGTATGCCCCTCGAGCAGACGCCTATTGTCTCGATACCGTTTTTACCGGCATTGCCCGCAATGTTGGGCAACAGATAATCTATACACACCTGGCTGAAGGCTATACCCATCCGACAATTAAAAAAGCCTTTAACACGCTTTGTATGGCTCGGGTTGGAAAGAAGGTTCTTCTGGCAAATCCTTCGGGATTGCCTTTGGGTGTAACAGCATCCTCCAAAAGGTTTAAAGCGTTAATGATTGATATCGGGCTATGGCAGCACCTGTGCGGAATCAATGCCGAGGCAGAATATCCTAAAACCGATCTCCTCTCCATCTATCAGGGAGCAATGGCAGAGCAATTTGTTGGGCAAGAGGTGATGATTACACAAAATTCAGATTTGTATTACTGGGCAAGACAAGCCAGGGGAAGCACTGCGGAAGTCGATTTTCTGGCAGTAATCGAGGGAAACATTATTCCCATCGAGGTAAAAAGCGGGGCGGCTGGACGTTTACGAAGCCTTCACCTTTTGCTGAAATCTTACCCGAATTGTCCATTTGGACTTGTATTTTCTTCTGCTCCGTATTCAGAGCTGCCCGAACAGAAACTTAAGTTCCTTCCTCTATATTATGCATATTCAGCTACAAAACATTCTAGCCATGCGTGAGATCGGGAAAACTGAGCCCCGCTCTTGAGCGCTATTCAGGCACTTTAAGAGTGTATACAACGTCTCTTGTCCCTGGTATAATTATTAGTTATCGATTCAAATCATTACAACTTCCAGGTTTATTCGAGCTATAGAAAGAATCAAACAGCGACGACGTCCAAATAGAGAAGACCATGAATAAAATAATCCCAGTGCTGGCCATCATCTGCCTCGCCTTGGCAGGGGCGGCCCAGGACCTGCAGCACGAGGTCATCACCCTCAACATCGAAGTGCCGGTCCGCGTGTTCCAGGGCGAAACGTTCGTGAGCGACCTCACCCTGGAAGATTTCGAGATCTTCGAGGACGGCAAACCCCAGAAGATCGACGCCGTCTATCTCATCAAGAAGACCGCCATCGAACGCAAGGACGAGATCAAGCAGTTCTCGCCGCAGACGGACCGGCATTTTTTTCTGTTTTTCGAGATCACGGAGTACAACGCCAAGCTGGAAGAGGCCATCGATTACTTCCTGAAGAACGTATTCATCCCCGGTGACGAGCTGACCATCGTCACACCACGCAAGACCTACCGGATGAAAGACGAGACCACACAGAATCTCCCCCGAGAGGTCGTGGTCCGGCAGCTCAAGGAAAAGATCCGCGAAGACACCTGGATCGGAAACTCGGAATACCGGAGCGCCATGCAGGACCTGGAGGGGCTGGTGCGGTCGCTGGCCGGGTCCCTGCGGGGTGGGATGGACGTGGAGGAGTCCAGCGGGGCGGCCTACCAAGGCATGGAGCTGGACGAAAAGATCCAGTTCCTGGCTCCGCTCATGAGCTCCCTGGAAAACCTCCGCCGCGTCGAGCAGAAGAAGCTGCTGGACTTCGCGGAATACCTGAAAGACAAGTCCGGCCAGAAGACCGTGTTCCTGTTCTACCAGAGAGAGTACCTGCCTAAGCTCGAACCCCGAATCCTCCAGGCCCTGATCGAGGCGAACCAGGATGCGCCCCAGATCGAGATGACGCTCTACTCCTACATGGACTTCTACCACCGGGACATCACCTTCGATGTCGAGAAGGTAACGCAGGCGTTCGCGGATTCTTCCATCGGGATCCACTTCCTCTACTTCACCCAGCCGGCTGACACCATCCCCGGCATCTACATGCAGGAGCAGTCCGAGGACATCTACAGCGCCTTTTCCGAGATGGCCCGAGCCACGGGGGGGGTGGCCACCAGCTCGTCAAATCCAGAGTTCCTTTTCAAGAAGGCCTCCGATGCCGCGGAGAACTATTATCTGCTCTATTACACGCCCCAGGACTACAAGGCGGACGGCAAGTTCAAGAACATACAGGTTAAGATAAAGGGCAGGAGCTACCGGATCACGCACCGGGCGGGATATTTCGCCGATTAACCAGTCAGGAAAAAGGGGGGACACATGTCTCTTACCAAGCGATTCATCAAAATCAGCAAGATCCTCTTTTTGTGTCTGTTCATGCTGGCACCATTGGCTCTACAGGGTCAGCAGAAGCAGGACGAGGAGTACACCAAGAAGATCCTGGAATACACCTCGGAGAAATTTTTTCTCACCGAACTGGTGGACCACCTCCCGGCCTCGGATTCGGTACCGACCCCGGCCGCGATCCTGGGAGAGATCATCGGCGCCCCGAACATCCTGCACCACACGGCCGACATCGAAAAGTACATGAAGGCGGTGGCTGCGGCCAGCCCCCGGGTTTTAGTATTTTCTCTGGGCGGGACCGACGAGGGCAAGGAGATGATCACCGTGGCCGTCTCGGACGAGGCGAACCTGGCCCGGCTGGAGAGGCTCAAGGAGATCATGACACTCCTGGCCGACCCACGAAGGATTAAGGAGGCAGAAGCGGAGAAGCTGCTCGATGAGGGTCTGCCCGTCTACTGGGTCACGGGCGGGCTGCATTCACCCGAATGCGGGGCCCCTGAGATGCTCATGGAGATGGTCTACCGCCTGGCGGTCGACGAATCCGAGTTCTACCGAACCATCCGCAGCAACATGATCGTCCTGGTCACACCCGTGCTCGAGGTGGACGGCCGGGACCGGTACGTGGACACCTACCGCTACAAGAAGGACCATGAGGACAAGAAGACCCTGCCCCTGGTCTACTGGGGCAACTATGTCGCCCACGACAACAACCGCGACAACCTGGGCCTGGCCCTCAAGCTGACCAATAACCTCCTGAATGCCTATTTCGAGTGGCACCCCATCATCATGCACGACCTGCATGAGTCCGTCCCCTACCTGTACGTGTCCACAGGCACCGGGCCCTACAATGCCTGGCTCGATCCCATCACCATAGACGAGTGGCACGAGCTGGCCTACGTCGAGGTCTCGGAGATGACCCGGCGTGGGGTGCCGGGTGTCTGGACACACGGTTTCTACAACGGCTGGGCCCCCAGCTACGCCTTCTACGTGGCCCTGCTCCACAACTCCATCGGACGCTTCTATGAGACCTTCGGGGGCACAGGCGCCGACACCATGACCCGGACCGTGGCGGCCCAGTCCCAGCGGGCCTGGTACCGCCCCTTTCCTCCCCTGCCCGCCGTCAAGTGGTCCTTCCGCAACAACATAAACCTCCAGCAGAGCGGCGTGCTCTTTGCCCTGAATCACGTGGCGGACAACCGCGATAAGTTCCTGGACAACTTCTACAGGAAAAGCAAGCGAGCCGTGGCCAAGGCCACGACCGAGGGCCCGGCCGCTTGGGTCCTCCCCTCCGACGACAAGAGGCCCCTGGCGGCGGCTGGCCTGGTCAACCTGCTGCGCAGACAGGGCGCCGAGATCCACAGGGCGGACAAGGAATTCAAGATCAAGAAAGACTCGTTCCCCGCAGGCAGCTACATCATCCGTATGGACCAGCCCTACAGCCGCTGCGTGGACATGCTGCTCGACACCCAGTACTACAATCCCAACGATCCTCGTCCCTACGACGACACCGGATGGACCCTGGGGCCCCTCCACAACGTCAAGACCGCCCGCATCGTGGATACCGAGGTCCTGCAGGTTCCCATGACCATGCTGACCCAGGATGTCCGGCCTCAGGGCAGGATCGAAGGGGGCGGCAAGGCCAAGGCCTGGCTCGTCAATCACAACGCCGAGATCGCGCTCATGCGGCTGCGCTACGCGCTCGAGGATGTCACCATCCTCGCTGCGGAAGGCAGCTTCAAGTCCAGCGAACGCAGCTTCAACGCCGGGAGTTTCATCTTCCCCGCCGAGGGCAACCCCCCCGACCTGGGAGACCGCCTGGACCTGGCCGTCAAGAAATTGGGGCTCACCGCCTTCGGCACGGGCGAGATGCCGGACGTCAAGACCCACGAGCTTGCTGTCCCCCGCATCGCCATCCTGCACACCTGGGTGTTCACGCAGAACGAGGGCTGGTTCCGCATCGCCTTCGAGAAATCCGGCATCCCCTACTCCTACATCTCGGTCCACGACATCCGGGACACGGCGGATCTCAGGAGCAAGTACGATGTGATCATCTTCCCGCCCGTCGTGTTCGGCCAGCCTCAGAGGCTGGTCAACGGCATCGGCGGAGACGATCCCATCCCCTGGATGAAGACCGATGAATACCCGCATCTGGGAGGCCCGGATTCGCGAGAGGACATCCGCGGGGGCATCGAGATTCAGGGCATAGCGAACCTGCACCGCTTTGTGAAAGAAGGCGGGCTGTTTATCCCCATCGCCTCCAATGCCGCCCTGGCCATGGATTACGGCATGGTGGAGAGCGTGGCCGTGATCAAGCCAGAGGAGCTCGTGATGTCCGGATCCGTGCTGCAGGCCCGCGTGATCGACCGCCGCAGCCCTGTGACCTACGGCTACGACAACACGTTGGGTGTGTATTTCAGCGGAGCGCCGGTCTTTGAGACAGGGATGGCCGCTGCCACCGGAGGCTTGGATCTTTCGGCCCTGCTGGAGGGCGGGTCCCAGGGCCGGCCCAGCGGCCGCGGCAGCCTTAAGGACCCCGATGTCATCCAGGGCCGGCCGCGCAAGGGCCCGAAGACCGCGGGCGGCGGGGGCGGCATCCCGCCGGAATTCCGCGACATGCTCAACCTGTTTTTACCCCCGGACCTGCAGACCATGCGTGTGCTGCTGCGCTTCTCGGGCAAGGACAAGCTGCTCATCAGCGGCATGCTGGACGGAGCCGAGGGGCTCCAGAACCGGGCGGCGTTGGTGGACATCCCGCTGGGTGAGGGCCATGTGCTGCTGTTCGCCATCAACCCCATGTGGCGGCATCAGACCTGGGGGAGCTACATGCTGGTGTTCAACGCAGCCCTGAACTTCGACCACCTGGATGCGGGCCGCACCAAAGCGAAAACCAAGAAGAAATAGGCGCAGGCCTCGGCAGCGGGCTGGAAGCCCGCGCAAAACACGCAGATAAGATCATACGGAATATTGCAGCCGGTTGAACTCGCCCAGCCCCTTGCTGCGCAGACGCGCACGGTCACTTTGCCCCGATTATATAACAACAGACGACATAATGGCAGCTAATTAAAAATTTTACATTTATTCTTCTTTAAAAGCTCCGCGAGAAATTATCTATTTCGCCATCGTTGCTTATTAATGAGTGAGAACTTTCCTCACATCTCATTGACCGATATATCAATATATGGTATATTTTTTATGATAATAAGCTTTGCTGACAAAATTACTCAAGATATTTATGATGGCACAAATAGCCGATATTCAAGAAGACTTCCAGCAGAGCTCCACACAAAGGCACAAAGGCTTCTCGACCAGATTCATGCAGCTCCCAGTATTGGCTTCCTCCACATTCCTCCAGGAAATCGCCTTGAAAAACTCTCAGGATCGCTCCAAGGCTTTTGGAGTCTTAGAATCAATGATCAATGGCGCATTATCTTTCAATGGAAGAGTAATGACGCTTATCAAGTAAAGATATCGGATTATCATTAGGAGATCGAAATGCTGCCCAAGAATCGCCCGCCGACGCACCCAGGTAAAATGTTGCTCAAGGAATTTCTTGAGCCACTTGGCATTACGCAGCTCGAGTTAGCCCGACATCTCGGTTGGACTTACGCTCGATTGAACGAAATTATCAACGGCCGTCGTGGGATCACTGCGGATTCTGCCCTGGCTTTAGGTGACGCGCTGGGAACAGGACCTGAATTCTGGCTCACACTTCAGACCGATTGGAATCTTTGGCAAAGCCGCAGAAAACATAAACACATTCCACCTTTGAAAAGCACCATGGATCAGACTGTTTAAAGAATTCATTACTGCCGAGGAATGTCTCCCTGTTATTTCTAACAGTAAATTAACCCTAAATTCTCACATTGATTTATATGATTTCTCACATTCGCTTAACCAGATCATATTAGCTCTGTAGCCGCGATCCGGACATGCTCGGCAGAGACGATCTGACATTTTTCGCTGGCTGCTGCTATGAGTGCGCCTCGGGCCATGTTATTGGCTCGTCGGAGGAGGCCTCCGGAGCCTTGATGGATGGCGAGTACGCCCTCGTCGGCGAAGAGCTGGTTTTTTATGCCTGCGATCTCCAGATGGTGCTTGAGGTCGCCGGCCAGGAAAGTGTACAAAGTGAATCCGAGCTACTATGTCCTTCATGTGGCGGGAAAATGTCAATCATCTCTTTTATCGAAGAGCCGAAGATCCTCGACAGGATCATCGCCCACCTCAAGCTCACCTTCATGGCCCAACGGCCTCCTCCTCAGCATATCCAACAGGAACTCCTGATGGCAGCCGAGGAGCAGGGAGAATATTTCTAAGGGGATTCAAGGGCACTCTCTACCAATTTTGCAGACAACTCTACCTTAAAGCTGAAAATTCGACTGTTTATCGCGGATGGTTGCGAGTTCGCGATCATTGACCCGGCTGATTTTACTGTGATAAGCTCATTTCTGGATGTCAGCTGACAATAATAGTGGATAAACGTGGAAAATTGGGCAGGATTTGTGCAAACAAAAAAAGCAAATACCTATAAATAATAAAGGGGAGAGGTACACCTAGGGCCTTGAATGTACCACTCTCCTTTTCCTGCAGGAGAATACAGCCGGATGGAGGGTCATATCCTTCCACCCGGCGAAGTGTCGTAGATCTTTATGTTTATTTGCTATCCCGGACGACCGCCTTCCGAGTGAGCTTGGTGTCCCCCAGCTCCAGCGTGACGACATATTCGGTGACTCCGGAAGACGGTTCGGCCTGGGCCTGCCGGCCGCGTGTCCGGGGCGCCCGCATGTTCCATACCACGCTGTGGATGCCCCTGGCCGTCACACCGGTCAGGCTGCGCAAAGACTTACCATAGGGATCGCTGATCGTGATCTTGGGTTTCTCGGCCGCCTCGTCCTTCAGGTAGTAATAGATGACCAGGCCCGCGGGCTCGTTGGCCGCGGAGAAGGTCCTGTGCCCGGAAAAGGCATCGAACATGGATGCCGTGGTGCTGCGGCGCACCTTGGGCTTAACGGCGAATAGGTGGACGTCCTCGGCCAGCGCCTCCTCATCCAGCTCCTGGAGCGGCGACACGTCCGTGATGAAGATGCCGCGGCCGTGGGTGCCCGCCACCAGGTCGTTCTCCCTGGGATGGACCAGGAGATCATGCACGGCGTTGGTGGGCATGTTGTTGCGCATGCTCACCCAGGTCTTGCCGTCATCGATGGAAACGTATACCCCCATGTCCGTGCCCACGAAGAGCAGGCCGGGGTTCTTCCGGTCCTGGACCACCACGTTGATGGATTCGCCGGGCAGGTTGCCGCTGATGTCCGCCCAGGTCTTCCCCTTGTCCGTGGTCTTGTACAGGAAGGCGCGGAAGTCGTCCCTCCGGTATCCGGTCTTGGACACGTAGGCCGTGCCCGCGGCATGCGGGGACGCGAACACCCGGCTCACCCAGTAGTCCCGGGGTGCGCCCGCGGCGACCAGGTTCTCGGTCAGCTCGGTCCAGGCGGCCCCGCCATTCTCCGTGAGGTGCACCTTGCCGTCATCGGTACCCCCCCAGATGACCCCCGGGGTCACCGGGGACTCGGAGACGGTCACGATGGTGCAGTACTGGATGTTGCCCTTGCCCGCGGTCTTGACCGGATCGTTCAGGGTCAGGTCGGGGCTTATCGCCTGCCAGTTGTCCCCCCGGTCCATGGAACGGAAGAGCACGTTGCCGGCGAAATACACGATGCTGCTGTTGTGGGGCGAGAGGTGGATGGGGGCACACCAGTTGAAGCGCAGCGCCGGCTGCCCCTTTTCCACGCGGGGCCTGATGCTCTTCGACACCCGGGTCTTCTGATCCACGCGCTGGATCACCCCGAACTGGAACGCGTTATAGAGCCAGCGGCCGTCGTTGGGGTCGACCTGGTTATACATGCCGTCGCCCCCGCCGGTCGAGCTCCAGTCGCCCCGGGTCACGCGTCCTGAGGGACCGTTGCTGGGGCCCTTCCAGGAGCCGTTATCCTGAAGGCCGCCGTAGACGTTGTAGGGATTCTCCATGTCCACGCCGATGGCATAGTACTGGGCCAGGGGCAGGTTCTGGTAGTGGTCCCAGGCCGCACCCTTGTCATAGGTGATGTAGAGGCCGCCGTCGTTTCCCAGCAGCATGCGCTGGGAGTTTTCGGGATCAATCCAGAGCGCATGGTGGTCGGAGTGGGTCATGGGGGCGGCGTTGCGCTCGGTCCCCTTGCCCCAGCTCTTGCCCCCGTCCCGCGAGCGGAACAGGTTTACGCTCAGCACATAGATCGTCTGATCGTCGTTGGGGTCCACCCGGATCTGGCCGTAGTAATAGCCGGGACTGCCTCCGATGCTCTCCCGATCCGTGTTCATCTTGGTCCAGGTGTCCCCTCCGTCCTCCGAGCGGTAGATCTCGCCGCCCATGGTCCGGGGCCGGCGCCTGCGGGCCGCAGCGGACTTCTTGGCTGTGGTCTCGGGCCGGGGGTTGGCATTCTCGATCGTGGCATACACGATCTTCGGATCACGCAGGAACACGTCCAGCCCGATCCGGCCGATCTTCCCGGACGGCAGGCCGCCTTCCAGCTTCTGCCAGGTCCGGCCGGCATCCCGGGACCGGTAGATGGCGCTGCCCGGGCCTGACTCCTCGAAGGTCCAGGGGAGCCTCTCCTTCTCGTAGGAGGCGGCGTAGAGCGTATCCGGTGAGTTCGGGTCCATGGCCGCGTCCACGACACCCACACGTTCGCTGATGTAAAGCACCTTGTCCCAGGTCTTCCCCCCATCCGTGGTCTTGTACAGGCCCCGCTCCTCGTTGAAGGAATAGAGGTGCCCGAGGGCCGCCACGTACACGATATCCGGGTTCCGGGGATGGATCAGGATGCGGCCGACGTGATGGGACTCCTTGAGGCCCATGTGGCTCCAGGTCTTGCCGCCGTCCGTCGATTTGTACACCCCGTCTCCCCAGTAGGCGCTGCGGGAATTG
>SDBS01000753.1_pt1 | contig 32239 bp, 32 predicted proteins | sample 2277091 | NCBI WGS metagenome assembly SDBS01 (sample SAMN10404972, study PRJNA504765) | marine sediment metagenome | isolation source: marine sediment core GS10_PC15, 163 cmbsf | place: Arctic Ocean: Southern Knipovich Ridge | collected 2010 | reverse complement strand
TTTTTACGCAAACAAGTCACGCATAACACTTTTTTTGACACGTTCAAGAAATTTCAGCGTGCGCTCATAAAATTTATAAGAAAATTTAAATTATCATCAATAGAAATTAAAACTCGCTGCAGTTTTGCGAAATTACTTCCGTCGTTATAAATAATATTAAAATACGCGTAATTATTTTCCAAAATGTAACCTAAAATGTCATTCGCTATTTTCTTATCATTTTCAGTATATCCTTCCGTTTTAGATTTAAATAAAATTTCAAATTCTTCTCTCAACCATTCCAATTCTTTTCCAAAAAGTTCTTCCATAACTTCACGATATTTAATACTAACTTTCATTAAATTACCTCAACCCTATAAAATTTATATTAAACCTTCTATTTCCTTATATTAAATGAATTTAGATCACTATTTATAATTTTTATAGACCAGTTTTTGTATAAACTGAAGATTGCTAAAAATTAAATCGTCTGACTCATAATCAGCGTAGGAAATAATGTTCTTGATAATTTCTTCTAACACTATTTCTTAGCAAATGGATCAAGGTCTAAAGCTTTAAAAACATCATCAACAGCTTCAATAGTGCCTAGGAACTGCCATTCACCCTCATCAACATTTTGTCAGTTTAGAAGATATGAAAAGAAGAGTCAAAATCTGTTGATTGTTATTTTTTTTCTCGTAATATTATTAGAACTAAATAAATCTGAAAAATTACTGCTATTCCAAAGACAATATCTAAAAATAGATTTCCTACGTAAAAACCAAAGAAAAAGAAATTTCGTCTTCCTTCTAACCCGAAGATTAAATGAGCAGAAAAGAATAATAAAAGGGAAATTATAATTATTATGATCTTTTTTTCAAAATTATTCATTATACCACCTTTTTTATAAAATTTTCAACCGATCCTGATAATATGGATACCATATTTCCTGATTTTCATATTTTCTGATTTTCTTCTTTAAATAAAATACGTCTTTATTTTTTTCATATAATTTAGAAAATCTGAAAATTTGAATAATAAAGATCTTCATTTTATTTAAAATGATTGGTAATGGATTAATAACTCTTGGTATGGGCATAGATATCGGAGCTGATGCAAATGACTTAGCTCTGAAAATAGAAAATGTTAGAACTGACTATTATATTGATTTTTTATTTGTTTTCAATCAATTGTTCGAACTTTCCAACAATCCTTAATTTATTTTGAAATCTGCCCATTTCACAAATAATACCTTTAAGACCAGTTCCATCATGAACTAATTTTTTCTCAAATCGCATTAGAACTATTCCATTTTCTCCTGGAAGTAAATCATTACCTTCTATGAATTTAAAAGGAGAACTCTTAATTTCAACAATTCCATGAAATTGAGAACCATTACCAGGCTTAATTTTTCCATTTAAGGGCTTGTAAAAAGGATTTATATAAACATTAGCTTTTATCTCATTCTCTTGTTCAAAAATACCTTGAGATACAATTATATTATCACGGTTAATATCATTAGGAGATATATTTCCTTTTAAGGCTAGACCAACTCGGTCCCCTTTATATGCGTGTTTAAAATTCCTATCATGTTTTTGAATACTTCTAACAATTACTTTTTTTGATGGTCCTTCATATCCCGTAATTTCAACCATTTGACCAGAAGATATACTTCCTTTATCAACAATACCTAAAATGACTGTACCGATGCCTTTTACTGGAAATGAATGGTCAACTATTATTTTCAGGTATTCATTATCTCCTATATTTTTTTCATTATTTTTTTCTATTTGAACTATAATCTTTTTCAGATTATTATAATCATCTTTTTCGCGTATTTCAATTATTCTTGTTCCTTTTAAAGAGGTAGTAGCAATAATCTCATCGATTTTTTTCTTTAAATTTGGTAATTTCCATTCGGTTTTCTTATTAATTCCTGTGATAACAACTAAAGCCATGGTTTTATATAGTTGATGCATTATATCCATGCCAACGAGGATTTCTCCAATCGCGGCATTTAATCCAACATCTATATCAATAACCAAAAGGTGTATTTTAGATATTTTTAAGACTTGTAAAAATGGCTTAATTTTTTCAGGATAGTCTATAGGTGTTAAAGCACAAAATACTTGTCCTAATTTTGAATCTAATCTATCAAAGATTTCTATATCTGATTTTGTGTCTGGACTACCTAAGGCTTGCCCAATTAGTTTTCTTTCGGGATAATTTTCTCCAAATATTCCTATAATATAATTATCTTCTTTTTGATCTTCCATCAAATGAAATAAGTGAATTATTTGACAAAAACTTTGTGAAGAATTATTATTGCCCACTATCGTCAATAATAAACAACAAAAAGAAAAAAAAAATTAAAAATTTTTTTATAATTTTATAAACTCTATCATTTCAATTCTAAATCCTTCCAAAAGGTCCTAAATCAATATCTTCAAATATATCATCAGCAGCTTCAACGCTGCCTAAAAAGTGCCATTCACCCTCATCAACATGTTGTCCGCTACCGTAAGTGTTCGACATATTATATAGCCTAATAAAATTTTCATAGTGTAACGCAGCTCTATTCTCAGCATAATCCCTTGCCGACCACGTAGTTATTAAGAATGGCCAGTCAGAACTCTGTAATAATAATAACTCTCTTACTAACTGCTTTAAAATCTTAATAAGGTTCGGATCGCTTGAATTCTTATATTTTGTTATGATGTCTTCGCTTTTTGCCTCGCATTCGTAAATCCTCTCCCAGACCCATGTTGTCCATTCGTTTAACCACACAAAATGACCACTTCCCTGCCCCCAACTTCCTTCAATAATCTGAACAACCTTATTTGGAGGATTTTTTTCGAGATAAAGACGCGTATTGGTTAATTCAATTTCAGGGGCGTCTTCCATCCATCGAAGTACTCTTGCCAACCACCAATTCCCTTCAAACCACCAATGTCCGAAGAGTTCCGCGTCATATGGTGCTACTACAATACCTTTTTTGTTAAATTTATTTTTATAATCTCTTAAAATATCCTTTGTAAGATTTACATAATGGCTAGCATTTTCATCTAATTTACCTGGAATATCATCTGGCCAATAAAGCATTTTTTTCCCCAAATCTAGCTTTGGGCTCGTAACTTTCCAGTATTTCAGACCACCAGGGTAATGCTTCTTATGAAAATCTAAATATTCAGCACACCCAGGATAACCGTGTTCTCCAGACCAAACCACAATCCCTGTCTTTTCGTCTCTCGTAAAGAATCCAACGGGTGCGGGAGTAGAGGCTTCAGTAGACACTAAATACGGTTCATATTGAGATTTTTCAAAAGATGTGGGTATTTCTTCATATTGGGAAGAGAATTGTTTCCAAAGTTCGGCAAGTAAAGGAAACCGAGCCGCATAAACTCCTTGCGATTTTCCTCCTAATAATAAAGAAGTATCAATAAAAAAATACTTCAAACCATTTTTAGCAAGAAAATATTCTACACCGGGTCTGTTATATTCTTCGCCTGTTATAGGATTTTTCCATCTATATCCTGGACGATATGCACATTCAGGTAACCAAGCACCTGTTGGAGCTCTACCAAAATGGCGTTTATAATTATCAACAGCGGTTTTGAATTGACCATCTATAGAAGTTTCTTTAGAAAGGAGGGGAGCATATCCGTGAGTTGCTGCACAAGTAATTATATCTAAAAATCCCTGATCTTGGAGCTTTTTGAATGCGCCCAGAACATCCTTATTGTATCTATGTATAAAATTATCTTTCACGCGTTCATAGAACTCTTGCCACCATTTAGTTAATTTAATCCGTCCTTCTTCATATTTATTTTCGGTAAAATCTTTCTCATCATGTTTAGCTGCTCCAATTTTTTCATCTAAATAACCTAAGAAGCTACCAATAAATCTTGGGTGGCTAAGCATTTCACATAAGACAGGTGTAAGACCAACCGTAAGTTTTGGATGATATCCATCATCAATTAACTTATATAATTCTATAAGAAGGGGAATATATGTCTCAGCGGCAGCCTCATTCACCCAATCCATCCCATGGGGCCAAATCCCATGTCCTATGACCCATGGTAAATGGGCATGTAGAACTAATGCAAAAGATCCTAATGTTTCAGTCATAATTTTTTCATAATCCTTTTCAAATTAAATAATAGAAATTAGTTAATTTAATTTCTTTTTAATATAATATTTATTTTTATTATTATTTCTCTTTATTTTCTGATTAAATTGAATTGTTACTTCTTATATTGTTATTAATGGAAATACACTAATATATTATGAGGAAGCATTTCTTAAATACTAAAAAGAATGCATAAGTTTTCAAAAACAGTTAAAGTTATATATTTTAATCTAGCTAGAATAATATATAATTTCCAATTGAAATTTTATCGTAAATTCAAAAGAAGCGTATTAGATGATTTATAAACAAATCACAAATCTTAATGAGTTGAAAAAAAATGGAAGAATCATAGGTAAAGCGAATTACGTATTCACGCCAGAAATTTCAAGTTCAATAGGATCAATTCATGGTAGTTTATTCAAGAAAAATGAATCTATAGTAATGGGGCGAGATTATCATAATGATAGTCTTATGTTAAAAAGAGCTTATACTTCAGGATTAATGTCTACTGGAATAAATCTTTTAAATCTATCAGATTGTACCTTTCCATTACTCCAATTTACAATTAGAAGATTTGGAGCAAGTGGGGGCGTTTATCTCTCAGGAGGCCATTTATATAGTGAAGATGTGGGGATTCGTTTCTTAGATGCAGGAGGAATTGAGTTAGCAGAATCAGAAATTCAAAAAATAATAGATTCATATAATAGCTATCCCAAACATGTTAGGAGAGTCGATCCTAATGAAATTGGTCAGATAAAGTCTATCCCCCAGACAGCGGATGTATATATTAAATCCCTTCAGCAATTTGTAGATAAAAAAAAGATAAGAAAAGCCAATTTAAAGATTGTAGTTGACTGTTCGTATGGACCAACTGGAAAAATCACACCTCTTTTAATCAATGATATCGGAGTAGAGGCAATTGCGTTAAATACACATTATCGGCAAAGATCTTTAAATCCTGTACCAAGTGTTAATACAATTAGAAATACAGCAGACATAGTAAAAGCCTCGAATAGTCATCTTGGAGTATGTTTTGATGTTGACGGATCAAGAATATTGTTGATTGATGAAAATGGACTAGAAGTAAATTTCGAAGATTTATTGATGCTTTTTATATCATTTGATAAAAGAATTTTAAGCTCTAAATTTAATACTATTATTACAACCCCCTCAATTTCTCCCGTAGTTAAAGATTTTATTGAAGAAAGTGGATTTCCTACTAAACAAGTTGAGAATAATCCTGGAGAAATTTCAAGGCAAATTCGAGAAGAACGAGCATGTTTTGCTGCAGCTGATACACTTAAATTTTATTTCGTTGAGTATAGTCCATTTTCTGATGGCAATTTTATTCTGTTAAAAATTCTGGAAATAATGACTAACCAAAAAGACTTATTAAGTTCATTAACAAAAAGTTTTCCAAAGGGCATAAAAGTTAATAAGACCGTTCCAATTTCATCAGAATTAATTCGTAATATTCACAATCGATTGAGGGAAGTAGCACAAGAAAATGGATATAAATATCATGATATAATAAACGAATTAAAGATAATAGAAGATGATGTTAACATTGTAATTAAAGCGGCATTATATAGAAATGCGATACATTTATCTGCCGAATCAGAAGAAAAAGAAAAAGCACAAAAAATTATTCTTAGATGGGAGAATATAATTTCCCAACTCTGATTTTATAAATTTGTAAAATGTATCAAAAATTTAAAAAAAATAGAATTAATTATTATATTAAAAATAAATAATAAAATTAAAAAATTAGAGATGACATCACTTTGGCAGAATTGGATATTAACGGCATAATAATTTTAGCAACTTTATTCGTAATTTTTGGCATTTTCCTCATATTTGACTTATTTAAGAGGAATGAGAAATATGGTTATTTAGCATATATCGTAGCAATAATACCAGTTAATTGTTATTGGGCATTAGGATATGATCCTCTCGTTGCTTTTCTTATACTTATCATTTTATGGGATATTACATTATTAAGGGATACTATTGGGATTTATCTTAAAAAGGAAAAAGAAATAAATGCAATATTGTTATTTCTCACTCTTGCGGTATTAATACAAATAATTGTAAGTGCCATTTTACCCGAAGTTATGGACGAATTACAAGTTGAGGGCACTGAAAGATACTTATATTTTTGGTTCCCCGATGTTCATGCTGAAGGTATTTTTGCTAATTCGGTTGTTATTGGATTTAAAGTTTCAGCTACATTACTAGTATTCCTTGTAATTATCCCATTATTGTTGGATATCAAGGATGAGGATGTTCCGCTTCCAATCTTTATTCTTATTATCGGAATTTTTATCGTGCCCTTTTTATATATTGCATATTTATGGCTACCAGAATATATGGGTGTTTTGACATTTTTATTTTCGGTGATTTTATTTGTCGTTCTCCTCCTCATCACAAAAAGTGGGTTGGAGAAAAAGTAAAACGAATTAACACATTTTTAACTCCCTTTTAAAAGGGTTTTTTTTTTAATTTAAGTTCAGGATAGATATACTATAGAGTATTGACTTGTTGGCATAATTTAGAAAGATGCGCTTTTGTTATTCGATACTCCTTATTCATTTAACAGATGACAAGTTGACTCTATTTTAAAGACGAAAAAAATATCAAATTTTTTTAGCGCTCATAAATATATCAAGGTAAAGTAAAAAGATCTTTGTTGATCTGTTATGATTACTAACAGATTCATTCTGTCACTCATAATAAAATCCTTTTTTTAATTATTCTTCTTAAATATTTATGATAAAATATTTCTAAGAATATGTGTTTTTTTATTAAGATGAAGTGAAGATATAGAAAATTAGAAATAATGAATGATAGAATTAAAAAATTAAGAACTCAAAGTCAGCAAGCGGTCCCTTCTCTTTCGCTAGAACGTGCCCTTTTAATTACTAAATTTTACAAGGATGGTGCTGTTCATAAATTTTCAGCCCCTATTGCGAGAGCACAAGCTTTTAAGTATCTCATGAAAAATAAAAAGATATGCATCAATGAAGGTGAATTAATTGTTGGAGAACGTGGTCCAGAACCAAAAGCAACACCTACTTATCCAGAAATATGTTGCCATAGTTTACAAGATTTAGATATTCTAAATTCTCGTGATAAAATTTCCTTTAAAGTATCTGAAGATATAAGACAAAAAACAAGAGATGTTATTATTCCTTTTTGGAAAGGAAGATCTATTCGCGATAAGATTTTCTCTCAAGTTGATGAACAATGGATTGATGCATATGAAGCAGGCATCTTCACAGAATTTATGGAACAGAGGGCACCAGGTCATACTGTTGGGGGAAAAAATATATGGAATAAGGGATTTTTAGATTTTAAAGAAGAAATAAAAGAAAGCATAGGGAAATTGGATTTTTATAATGATCCCGATGCATTTAATAAACGAGAACAGTTAAGAGCAATGGATATTGCTGCGGATGCAATAATTAATTTTGCAAAACGATATGCTCAAGAAGCGAAATATTTAGCTACTATGGAAACTAACCCAAATAGAAAAAAAGAGTTAGAGAAAATATCAGAAATTTGTTCTTATATCCCTAGACGGGCTCCTAGAACATTTTGGGAGGCACTCCAACATTATTGGTTCATCCATTTAGGAGTTATAACTGAATTAAATACTTGGGATTCTTTCAATCCGGGACGTTTAGATCAGCACCTATATCCATTCTACAAAAAAGATCTAGCTAACGGTACATTAACTAAGGAAAGATCAATAGAATTACTTCAGACTTTTTGGGTAAAATTTAATAACCAACCAGCCCCCCCTAAGGTGGGTGTAACCGCAGAAGAAAGTAACACTTACACGGATTTTTGCAATATTAATTTAGGTGGGCTTAAAGAGGATGGTTCGAATGGAGTTAATGAGATGTCCTATATGCTACTAGATGTAATTGAAGAGATGAGAATTCTACAACCCAGTAGTAATGTTCAAATTAGTAAAAAAACTCCTGACAAGTTCTTAAAACGAGCTCTTGACATCATAAAAACTGGTTTTGGACAACCTTCAATTTTCAATACTGATGCTATAATTCAAGAATTATTAAAGCAAGGTAAATCAATTATAGATGCTCACAATGGCGGAGCAAGTGGATGTGTTGAATCTGGTGCCTTTGGAAAAGAAGCCTACATCCTAACAGGATACTTTAACTTAGTTAAGATTCTTGAAATTACACTTCATAATGGTATAGACCCTAAGTCTGGAAAACAGCTTGGATTGAAAACCGGAGATCCTGTGGAATTTTCGAATTTTAACGAGTTTTTTGAAGCATTCTCTAAGCAAGTTAAGTATTTAGTAGATATTAAAATTAAGGGAAATCAAATAATTGAACGTATTTGGGCACAAAATCCAGCTCCTTTCCTATCGATATTAATTGATGATTGTATTAAGAAAGGGAAGGATTATAATGATGGAGGGGCAAAATATAATACATCTTACATTCAAATTGTAGGGATGGGAACTATAACCGATTGTTTAGCTTCTTTAAAATATAATGCTTTTGATAAAAAGATTGTTTCTATGGATGATTTGATTAAAATCCTAGATACGAATTTTGATGGATATGACATTATCCACCAGAAATTACTTCATAAGACTCCTAAATATGGGAATGATGATGATTATGCTGATTCAATAACTGGTCAAGTTTTTGAAATTGTATATAATGCGATCAATAATCGTCCTAATACAAGAGGTGGTGTGCATCGTATTAATTTACTTCCCACTACGGTCCATATTTACTTCGGTCAGGTAACAGGAGCTACTCCAGATGGTCGTAAAGCTTATACTCCTTTATCTGAAGGTATATCTCCAGTTCAAGGGATGGATATTAAAGGCCCAACAGCGGTAATTAAATCTGCTGCAAAAATTGACCATCTCCGGACAGGAGGAACCTTATTGAACCAAAAGTTTACTCCACATTTCTTTTCAGATGAAAGCAGAATTAATAAATTAGTTCACTTAATTAGAGCATATTTTGAAATGGATGGTCATCACATCCAGTTTAATGTAATCTCAGCTGATACTTTACGGGCCGCGCAGAAAAATACAGAACAATATAGAAACTTAATTGTGCGAGTCGCAGGATATAGTGATTATTTTATTAATTTAGGTCTTGATTTACAAGAAGAAATTATAAAACGTACTGAACACGCTTCTATTTAAGTTTCACCTACTAATATCAGATTAATCCAAACTTAAAGCTCCTTAAAGGAGCAATGATACAATTTGCGAGAAATATTTGGAATGAAAATAAAAATTAACTTTTTCTAACCTTTATCCAGACGCATACTGCATAGGGTATCGCACTCCTATATATATGGATTATTTCTCTTCACGTGAAAAAAATCCACTTTTTCAAATCTTTTACATAACGGATGATAAGTTGACTCTATTTTAAAGACGAAGAAGATCTCACATTTTTTTAGCGATCATAAATATATCAAGGTAAAGTAAAAAGTACTAAAAATTTTTTATTCTTCTATTAACTTTTTATTCTTATTTTTATATTACTTTTATGATGATATATCAAATTTGAATGGAATTCAAATAGCTATGGCAAAAAAAAAAGATAAATCTGAAATGATAATTAGTAAAGAAGAGATTGACTCAAAATCTCCATATGGTTTAAAGGATTTACCTGGGGTTGGAGAAGCAACTGTAAAAAAATTGGAGGAGGCAGGAATATTATCCATCAGAATTTTGGCTATGTATCCAATTAATAAATTAATTGATGAAGCGGGTATTGGTGAAAAAACAGCTGAAAAGATAATCAAGGTAGCTCAAGATATAGAAAAAATGGGATTTAAATCAGCAGATAAAATATGGGAAAAAAGAAAATCTTTAAACAAGTTAACTACAAGTAGTAACAATTTAGACGATTTATTAATTGGAGGTTTTGAACCAGGAGCGCTTACCGAACTTTATGGTGAATATAGAACAGGTAAAACTCAAATAGCTCATCAATTATGCGTTAATGTACAATTATCTTATGTAGACGGAGGACTTGAGGGGACTGCATTATACATCGATACTGAGGGAACTTTTCGGCCAGAAAGACTAATTCAAATGGCTAATGGGAACGACTTAGATCATAACTTAATATTAAAGAATATAATGGTTGGGAGAGCCTATAATAGTGATCATCAAATTCTGTTGGTAAAAGAGGCTCCTAAAATAATTAAAGAAAAGAATATAAAATTAATTGTTGTAGACTCTCTTATAGGTCATTTTCGTAGTGAATATATAGGAAGAGGTACTTTAGCAGTGCGACAACAGACATTAAACAGTCATATTCACGATCTGTTAAGGTTAACAGAAATTTATGACGAATTAGCTGTTGTGGTTACAAATCAAGTTCAATCTAAACCTGATGTATTTTATGGGAATCCTCTTAGAGCAACGGGCGGAAACATTGTTGCTCATGGTAGCACAATACGCATTTATCTCCGAAAGGGAAAAGGAGAACAAAGAGTTGCTAAAGTAGTTGATGCCCCAAACATACCTGAAAATGATACAGTTTTTTCAATAACAGAAGATGGAATAAGAGATTAATTATTTTTAATAAGGATTGGATATTAAGATATTTTTATTAATAATCAAGGTTAACATTAACTTCAATACCTTCTCTAACAGCTTGAGTGACGATACAATATTGTTCAAACATCTTTCTACATTGATCCGCTCTTTTACGCATCTTAGGATCTTCTATCTTAGGATTAATTGTTATATTAATTTTTTTAACCCGCCAAAATCCTTTTTGATTTCTCTTTATGATAACTTCCGCCTTTCCTTCTAAGTCGTTTAATGTAAAATTCTTTTTTTGCATACAAAAAGTAAAACTTGCTTCCAAACAACCTAAAACAGCTAATGCTAGTAACCTTGAAGGGTTAGGACCTATTTTATCTGCTTCTTTCGAATTTTTTTCATCAATATATAAATTTTGCATCTTTATTTGCCCGAGATCGCATTTAAATATCATTTCCTCTTCTAATGTTAATCCAACTTTTAGTTTCGATTCATCTGACATTTACAATCACCTTTTTTGATATAAAATAAATATGATTTAATTAAATTATAAATTTTTAGAATCTGGTGTGTTTTTTAAACCAGGAATTTTATTATATTTGAAATTTTGTTAAGAAAGGAAAAATTATTATTCTTCAGTTTTTTTCAATTGAATGTGGCGAGATAAATGAAAAAATAAGCCTAGAAAATAGATTAAAGTTATTAAAATATAGTCTAACGCAAAAATTAGTATAAAAATCCACATAAAAATGAATAATAATACTTCAATAGTCAAAAACAACTTACTGCTATAATATTTATTATCAAAATATGATGCGGGGTTCTTATATTTAGATAGATACAAAGGTAAATTTTCAAATTCTTCTTTAGGTATCAAAAGTTTTAATCCTACTTGTTTATGCTGAAAATAAAAAAAATTAGTACCCCAATCTAAGGTATCAATGAAAATGTGAGTAAAATAAACAAATCCACTAATAATTAAAAATGTCAAACTAAACAAATATCCAATAAAAATTATTACAAAACTCGGAATTATAGAATGGGTGATTAACATCCTATGATTATTATCTTTAGAGAATTTTGAAAAAAATACATCAAAATCACAGATAAAAGAGAAAAATACTATAAGAAAAAATTCAAACGCATTAAATTTTAAGAAATAGTTCAAAAAAGAAGCTATTATTACCCCTACAGCAAAATGACTATTTATGTGCATTATTTTCAGTTGACTTCATATTATAAATCGATATATTTTTCTCTTTTTACTCTTCTTAAAACTTTTTTCTTTGTTTCAAAACCATTAGGACCCTTTTTTTCTATTAAAAATGAAGCAGCGGCAGATGCTAAATATGCAGCATTTTTAACTGCTTCCCATGTTTTATCAGACTGAAGATATTCATAAAGAAAAATAGAAAAATATATATCACCGGCACCAGTTTCATCAATAACTTTTTTAGATTTAAAAGCGGGAATTTTTAAAATTTCTTCTCCATGTTTAATAATTATCGAACCTTTCTCTCCTAAAGTCATGATAAATAATCCATTTATTCTATAATTGTTAAAATACTCCATAACTTTATATAAATCTTTAAACTCCCCCGCCAATAATTTCATTTCTTCTTCAGATCCTTTAAGAACTAATTTATCTCCAATTAAATTAATGATTTTAGTTATATTAGAGATAATTTTTTCATCATAAATATAAAAAACTTTACCATCTTCATCAATTTTTCTAATAAATCCTTGTAAATCAATTCCTATATAAACATTAGGAAAATATTTTAATACTTGAGAAACAAAATCATATGAAATTTCATTACATAAAGGAACTAATACAATAATTTCTGGAGGATAATTTATGTAAAATTGAGGAATATTTTTGAAATCAAGATTTGGACTTCTTGATTTCAAAGTTAAGGTTCTAGTATGGTCACTATAATCTAAAATAAAATTTGTGTTATTTTCTTCAGAGTATTTAACTCCTTTCAAATCAATTTTTTTTTTCCTTATATAGTTTAGTAATGATTTATCAAAATTTGATTTGCCTATATGAGAAATAATACTTATATTTACGTCTTGAGTATAAGTTCTTAAAGCTAATGAACAGTAAGAAACACTTCCACCTAAACTAGGTTTACTTTTTCTCTTGAATCTTATAATATTATCAATGGCAAAGTGTCCTGCAAAAAAAATAGAAGAATGATTTTTATTTTGATTGAACATTTATGATGTTTTTAATTTTTCAATCATTATATTCTTATCTTCAATTGTTATTTTTAACTTATTTATTTTATCCTGTAGATCTTCAATTAAACCTGTCATAGGAGTACTTTGAACAGATACAGGAGTTTCTGACGCTTTTTTTAATTCAACAATTAAATTATCCTTTTCTTTTAAATCATTTTGAAGTCCATCTATTTTCTTTTCAAGATCGTCTGTTGAAATAGCAGCTGACGTTTTTTCTGTTTTTTGTTTAAGAGATTCTTGTATTTTTGAAAGATCACGCTTAAGTTTTTCATTTTCTCGTTTAAGTTCTTTCATCTCTTCCGGTTCTAATTGAACACCACTTCTTTTAATACTACGTTGAAATTCAGATTTTTCCTTATTTAATTTCTCTACAATTCTTTTGTATTTGTTTAAATCTGACTGGAGGTCTTGGCATAATATTTCCAGGGTTGCTGATGAGGTTGCTGAGGATGATGGTTTTGTTTTTGAGGTTTTTGGCGCTTCAATAGGAGGAATTACTTCTGATGGCGAAGAAACAGAGTCGGATCTTGATTCTTGTTCTACTAATAAAGTTTCAACTTGTAACTTTAATTCTTTATTTTCATTGTTTGCTACTCTTAATTCTTCTTCCTTTTTTGATAGGTTTGCAAGTAAGGTTTGCATTTTATTGCTAAGCTCTATATTTTCTTTTTGATTATCACTTGTTTTTACCTCTTCAATCATTTCTACTTGTTTTATCTCTTCTTTTAATCGTTTATTTTCTTCGAGAGTTTTTCTAACAATTTCTTCTGTTTTAGTTAATAAATCTATGTTCTCTTTAATTTTATTTCTCAAGTCTTCATTTTCTTCTCCAACTGCTTTAATAATCTCTAAAGTTTCTCCAAGTGCACTAGGTTTCTTCAAATCTGTTGTCATTTTTTTTTTCCATAAACTTATGAAATCCTCAACTTTTTCATTTTCTTCTGGCATTTTACTTCAAAATTTTTTTTATCACATTTATTATATATTTAACTTGAACCATTATATATTTAACTTGAATGATTTAATTGACACTACTGAAAAATTCTCTTCAGACATCTTTCTCAAATATATCTCAATCATTTTTTTTTATAGTTATTTAACTATTATTCCAGAAAAATATCCAACGCAATATCCACTATAATTTCCAGTTTTCTCTGAACTCGTATAATATTTTAACAGTTTTCCTTTACTCGTATTCAATTTTTTACATATTAACATTAGAGTCGTTATTGTTTGCGAGCCACAAACAGTTGTGCTTGAGGCTGTTTTAAGAGTCTTTTCAGGATTAAATTCGATAAAAGCATCTATTACTTTTTGATCTCTTTCTTTAAACTTATTTAACTCTTCTATATTGGATATTTCTTTATGAGTCATATCAGAAGAAGCAACAATAACAACGTCTTTACTATATGATTTAATTATAGATGCGATTTCAGTAGATATTTTATCTAATAGATTAAATTCCTTAACAGCAACTTTTATTGGTAAAATTCTTACATCTTTATCTTGAGCACAGTATTTAATAAAGGGTAGTTGTACTTCAATATTATGTTCCCTTCCATAAGGATGACCTATAAAGGCAGATTCATCTTCAATTATTGTATTACTTATCTCTAGGATCTTATTAGATAAATTATCATCAATAGATAAATTCCCTAAAGGAGTTTCCCATTCTCCTTCCTTCATTAAGCCAACCTTTCCATAACCAATGTGATCAGTACCTAATAATATAACAGTATCAGGAATTCTTTCTTTAAATAAATTTAGGTAAGTAAAGGCAGCACAACATCCAGAATAAGTGTATCCTGCATGGGGAGAGACACCACCAATAATAGATCTTTGTTCTTGATTTAAACTTTTGGGTGCTTCTCCAGGACCAAATTCCTTATTTGTAAAGGAGTCCTCTAATATGTTGAGTAGATCTGGTTTATAGCGCGGATAAAAACTACCAGCTACTATTGCCTTTCTAATAATTTTCATGACATTGATATTTTATATTCTTAATACTACAATTATTAATAATGAAAATTAAATAATTAGCTAAATTTTTTTCTACTTATATAAAATAAGAGATTGTAGAAACATTTAAATTTACAGAATAAAAAAATAAATTTTAATGTAATAATTAAATTCTTTGTGTTATTTTAGTTAGTAAAATCATTTGAATTTTTTCATTTTTGATATATTTGAAGTTTTTAATATGAAGCATCTCAAATTTGATTTAAAATAACTTTTAAAAGTAAAAAATTCTATTTTAACTATTCACTTTTATTTAAAATAAATTCTATTATAATGAATGAAAAGAAGGATAAACCAATTTCCCTTGATGATATTAACGAAGAAGATATTCCTAAGAAAATTCCTGCTAAACTTATTAATTCACGTGTTATAGTTTTTAATCCCTTATATGCGTCTTACCTTTACGTGAAGAAAAATTTTTTTGGATCACCCCTAGGGATCAGTAAACCTCGATTAGAATATTTTTCTAAGCCTAGTGAGTTATCTTTACTTGAGGCGTATTATCTTTTAGAAAAAGAAGAAATTACGGTATTCGATGTAAAAAAGAAAAAACTAATTACTCCTAAAGAATTTTATGCAATGGCAAAAAAAACGCATCATAAATTTGAAGAAAAATACGTGATATATAAGGATTTAAGAGAAAAAGGATATATCCCTAGACCAGGTCTTAAGTTTGGAGCGGATTTTGTTGTTTATAAAAAAGGGCCTGGACTGGAACATTCACTTTTTATGGTTCATGTTTTACTACATAATAAAAAGATAACTTCAATTGACATGGTGAGAGCTGGCAGACTTGCAACATCGGTGAGAAAGAAGTATGTTATCGCAAATCCATTGACAAAATCCTATTATTTCTTTGAGTGGTTTAAACCTTGAAATTACACTCTTCAAACTTACAAAATATGGTTTGATGTAAAACTTTTAAAAAAATCGGGCAAAAAATTATCTAATACCATAGTTAATTATTTTCAAAAACTATCTAGTTTAAATCCATTTAATGCTGAAATCTCGAGTGTTTTAAAATTACTTTGTTATTTTCTATTATATGTTTTTAATTACATAGATTAAAATCGAAGTTAGAGTCGTTGAAAAAATACCCTCTTATTATCATTTTATTGAGACCTTGAGCGCTAGAGTACTCTTATGAAAGGGTGAAATTTACTGTTTTTGTAGAAATATAGAATATATAAAGCTCTGAAAATTTAAAAGAAATTACTGTTAATTTAAAGATTTATTTTCTTCCAATCAGGCTGTTCAGGATGAGGGTGCTTCTTATAATAAGATTAATAATAGTAAAGAATGTTAATCTAAAGTTAAAAGCCTAAATGTCTTTAGAAGCTTATTTTTTAGTTTTTCTATTGGTTGAAAATCATCATTTCGTACAGTCCGATTTATTCTTAAAATTGAGTTTATAATCTCAGGATCTATTAGTTCCTCAATTAATAAATTTCTATTTAAAAGTTCTTTGCCTACTTTATAAATTAAGAGAATGAGTTTAATCACAGCCAACAACTTCTTTGAAGACGTGTAATTATCTATGTCATCATATGCACTTTGGATTAAAAAACCATTTTTAATCATTCTTGCTATGAAAAGCGTTAACTGGTGCTCTATCGCCAGATTCTTAAGTCCGATTAATTGTATAACATGTTTTAGGTCTTGCTCTTTAGATAATATGTCATTTACTTGTTTTCGGCATTTTAACCAATCAATATTTATATCAGGCCAATCAATATCTCTTTCATACCACCAATCTGCAACGTACGTAGGATAATTGGAATAGGAATTAAGCCAATTTATTGCGGGATAATGTTTTAAATATGCCAGAGCAGGATCTAATGCCCAAAAAACTTGAACTAACCGCTTTGTTGTGGCTGTAACAGGTTCACTAAAATCCCCTGCTGGAGGAGAGAGAGTTCCAACAATTGTTAAAGAACCAATTCGTTCATTTCCAAGGCTATCTTTCCCTAAGGTTGTAACTACACCTGCTCTTTCATAAAAGCTAGAAAGTTTAGAAGGCAAATATGCAGGATATCCTTCTTCTGCTGGCATTTCTTCCAACAAGCCAGAGATCTCTCTTAATGATTCTGCCCACCTTGATGTACTATCAGCAAGAACAGCAACAGCATATCCCATATCACGATAATATTCTGCTATTGTAACTCCAGAGAATAAACTTGCCTCTCGTGCTGAAACAGGCATATTAGAGGTATTTGCTATAAGAATTACCCTTTCTATTAAAGGAGATCCGCTTTTAGGATTCGTTGTTTCAGAAAATTGTTTTAAAACACTAGCAATTTCATTTCCAGGTTCACCACAGCCGATATACACAATTACATCAGCGTCACACCACTTAGCTAACAAATGTTGAATAACTGTTTTTCCTGTTCCAAAACCTCCAGGAATAGCAGTAGTCCCTCCCTTTACAATAGGGAATAATAAATCTATCACCCGAATTCCAGTAATTAGAGGTTCTTCTGGATTTTCTTTTCTTCTATAAGGACGACTTTTCGTTATTGGCCACTTTTGTAGCATTGTAAAGGATTTATCTTTCCCTTCTATATGTATTCTATATATCTCATCAATAATTGTATAGTCACCCTCGGTTGCGATAAAAGATAATTCGCCAGCAAAATTTGGGGGAACCATTATTTTATGCTCTAAAAATTGAGTCTCTTGTACGGATCCAATTATATCTCCACTCTCTACAGGTTCACCAATTTTTCTTGATGGAATAAAATGCCAGATTTTAGATCTTGACAAAGGAGGAAATTTTGTACCTCGCTCAAGCTTTCCGGATTTATTACTGTTAAAAACTACTTCTAAGGGTCTCTGTATTCCGTCAAAAACATTTGAAAGGAGACCTGGAGCTAACTCCATTGATAATGTTTCATTTAAACCAATAACTTCATCATGCAACTTCACTTTTATTGTATTTTCGAAACATTGAACAATAACATGATCTGAATAAATCTGTATTACTTGGCCTAATATGTTATAATTAGTAATTCTTATTAAATCATGAAGGTGAACATGATTTTCTAAGCCTTTTATTTTAATTAGGGATCCCATGATTGCTGAAATATAGCCAGATTTATCTTTTATGACACTTTTTTTCAATACCTTCATTTATTCTCATCTTTTTATATTATACTTCCTCTTGACAAAAAGGGCATTTATTTTTTACGAAACTTGGTAAAATATTTCCACAATTTTCACAATTAGTAATTAGTGGTTTGCGATATTCAAATTCAAAATCAATTGTTTTAAAAATTTTCGGTTGAATTGCTTTAGGTTCTTTTCCTATTATAGGTCTTCTCTTATGTGTGTGTTTTTTCTGTATTACTCTCCTTTTTCTCTCCGGAAACATTTTAGAGTAAAGTGATCTTCTTCGTTTTCTTAGGAAAAATGGACCTAAAATAATTAAAAATAGCAAAATTAATGTTAAAATAATGATGAAAGGATCTAATCCAAATTTATCAATGCGATTATACAAATACAGCAGAATGATTATTAATAATATTAGTATAACTATTCTTAGAATGATTATTTTACGAGATAATTCTTTTTTCTTATTTTCATTTGACATTGAGACTTATTAAAAAAATTTTATTTATTTACTCGCAATATAATGGAATGTGGAATATTTAATAATAATTTCCTAATAAAATTGAAAAAATTGCGAACTATTTGAACTTTTGTGAAACATAGTCTATTGCTTTACTAATTTCTTCCTTTAGGGACTTGGTATCAATCTCTTTGTCAATCTCCTCAGATATGATATCTTTTTCAATTCCAATCCGAAAGTTCAAGACTGAATAATTGCTCTCCAGCACGAAAGGTATATATTCGAGCCCGGAGCCTTGGTAAAACTTGAAAAAAAACTCGTAAAAATGCAATCTGATACAATTCAAGAAAACTAATAATCCCTCCAGTAAAATAACAATCAAATTACCAAAGATTCCCCCGACAAAATGTAAAATCATTACCGTTATTCCCTCTCCTTCAACTAATCCCATCATTGCATTAATAGATGTTAACAATGCAATATGCGCGAGTGCTAATGCCAGTAATCTAATATATGAAGCCACATTACTCATAACTGATAATACTGTATCAAAAGCCTCCATTGAACCTTCACCTAATAAACCCCCGAAAGATTCTTCCTGTAAATAGGAAATTTTAAAAATTTTTCCAAAAGGTTTAAGGAGTAGTAATAAAAATCCGGGAATTACAGTTAATAAAATTGGATACGGGGGAGTTATCCATACTGAAATTTCAAAGCCATATCCAAAAATTAGGATAGTACCTCCCGTTAATAAAAGAATTTTCATCAGAGAATCGCTTAATCCCAAATACTTTCTTTTTTGCTTCCAATAATTAAGAAATTGAATAAACCATCCCAAATTAAGGTGAAACACACCAATTAAAACCGCAAATTTAAATACATTCATTATATTATCCAGTGGACTATATAAAGTTATGTTTAAAATTGGAATTGTGATTGGTTTGAGTTCATAGATAACATTTCCAAATATTTCTATTTCATGATGTCCTAAAAATTCTCCGTATAGAAACCCAACAAAAGTGGAAGCAATTCCACAGTAAAAGATAATCCAGCAAAAATTAACAATATCTCCCTCTCGTTTTCTAAATTTATACGCACCAATTAATCCAGAAATTATTAGAACTATTCCATGCCCAATATCACCAAACATCAATCCAAATAAAATTGGGAAAGTAATAGCAATAATGGGCGTAGGATCAATTTCAGAATAATTTGGTGTACCATACATTTTTGTGATTGTTTCGAATGGTCTTGCTAGAAAGAAATTTTTCATAACTGTTGGAGTTTTATCTCTTAAATCTTCTTTTTCTTCCTCTTCTTCCTCTTCAGTCTTTCTCAAATCTTCTTTATTTTTTACTTGACTTGATTGTTTTATTTTAGATTTTTCGCTTACTCTTTTTAATGCCGTAGTATCATAACTAGGGCGTTTTTTAGATATATCTATAGTTTGAATTATGATCTCATCTTTAAAGATTTTAAATAAAATGTTTTGAATTTCTTCCTTTTTAGAAATTGGTACAAAAAATTTAATATATATATGATTCTTGGCCATTTTTACGAATTGTTGCTCAGCCCAACTGTACTCCTCAATGTTTTCTACCGTTTCATTAATACCAGCAAATTTTAATAAATTATCGTCAGTTAATCGGTGTAGTTCCTTATTATACCTAGATAATAAATTTTCTATGAAACTGATCTCTTTATCAATTCTTTTAAAATTTGGTCCTTCATCTGTTAAATATTTTTTTAATATGAGAACTTCTTCTGAATGAATTAAGCGAATTCTGCCATTAAACTCATCTTCTTTATCTTTTGGATAAATAATATAAAAACCTATCCGATCTTCTGATATTTTAAAAGTTTCGTATAAACTGGGAAATTCAGCGAATTCAAATAGATTCTTCAAATTATTCAGATTTTTGGAAAACGTAGTAAAAACTCTAAATCTAAACTGGTTTAAACTACCAATATCTGTTTTTGTTATATTCAACTTTTCTAAGTTTTTATGACAAACTCGTAATAATTTCAGATTGTCGAATTCAATTGTGCCTTTAGCTATATATTTTTGTAATTCAATAGCCCTATTATTATAAAAATCTATTTCTTCAAGGAGGTGATCAATTAATTCTGATAAGTTTCTTACTGTAAATTCTATCCTCTCAGATTTAGTAACTTTTAATCCTAAAAAATGGGTTTCATTGAGATTCAATCTTTTAAACAAAGTATCTAAATTACTTCTTAGGTCATTAATCTTTTCCAGAAATGATTCTTTTTCTGCTAATCCCTCTTCAATTTCGGGCTTTTCTTTTTGTTTTATATGGACAGCATTTAAATTAGAAAGTATTATTAAGAAATTATCTTTAATGCTATTATGTAATTCTGCTCTCATTAAAGTAAATTCATTTTTTTTTGTCATTTATACCATCCCCATACTCAAATTATTTCTAGTTGTTTTAATTTTTTCAAACGCACGTACTGCTCCCGTTCTATCTCCTCTAGTATCTCTTTTATCTGTTTTATATTTAATCTTAATTTAGGAATTATTATATTCTTAAGGCCGTTTATCCTTCTGTTAATCCTTTTGAAATTAATCGAGACTTTCAATATCAAATCTTCTATTTCTGAAAATTTACAAATCCATTCAAGCAATTCTTTTAAAGATTTAATTAAATCTTCAATATAATGACTTGTATTTTCGAAAGTATATGCCGGTAATTTTTCTTCTTCAAATATTTCATATTCTATTTGAGATACTATAATTCCCATTTTTTTAATGGTTTGTATGTTTATTCTTGGTTTATATTGGATTCGACTCAATTTACTAATTAAATTTAGTTCATTCTTTCCCATTTCTTCGTAGGATTGATTTAAGTATCTTAGAGAGTTCTTAAATAAAGCTAAAAATTCTTTTCTATTATTTAAATAATCATTCCATAAAATATTGATTTGAAAAACTAACTGTTCTCTTCTAAATTCTAAGAAGCTTTCTCCTTTAATGGCAAAAGTTAATTTTTTTTTTAAAGAGAGTAAATTTGTTTTTGTAGGCTTAACTTCTCGAAAACTAATAACTTACACCTTTTCTTGATAATATTTATTAATATATTTTTCATGAATTCTAATTAATTGGCTTTTATCCAAGTTGGAAATTACATCCCAAGCAATATCTAGGGTTTTGTTGAGAGCTCGATTCTCATCTGATTTTTGATTTAAAAATACTTTTTCAAATTCTCTTCCAAACTTTAAGATATTTTGTTGATCATAATTGAGACCATCTTCTCCAACTATTGAAATAAGATCTTTAACCTCAAGATAACTTGAATATGATGCTAATAATTGAGAACTAATATCAGCATGATCTTCTCTAGTTCTCTCCTTACCGATCGCATCTTTCATTAAACGTGAGATAGAAGCTAGAACTTCAAAAGGAGGATAAATCCCTTTTTTGTGCATGGCTCGGCTCAGAACCAACTGTCCTTCAGTTATATAACCGGTAGTGTCTGGTATCGGGTGGGAGATATCATCGTTAGGCATTGTAAGTATCGGGATTTGAGTAATGGATCCTTTCTTCCCTTTAATTTTTCCAGTTCTTTCATATATAGAAGCGAAATCAGAGTAGATATACCCAGGATACCCTTTTCTACTAGGTATCTCTTCTTTAGCAGAGCTTAATTCTCTTAACGCTTCTGCATAATTAGTCATATCAATTAAGATGACAAGAACATGCATATCTTGTTCAAAAGCAAAATATTCCGCTGTGGTTAAAGCAACTCTTGGTATGATTAAACGTTCAATTACAGGATCATCCGCAAAATTAATGAATGAGATGATATTTTGAAGTGTTCCACTTTCATTAAATCGTTTTAAAAAGTAAATTGCTTCATCTTGAATTATACCAATTCCACAAAAGATAATAGCAAATGGTTCATCTGAAACAACTTTAGCTTGAGTGGCTATTTGTGCTGCTATTTTATTATGAGGCATTCCTTGTCCACTAAATATTGGAAGTTTTTGACCTCTAATTAATGTAAATAACCCATCAATTACAGATATTCCAGTTTGAACGACATCTACGGGGTATTCTCTCGCAAAAGGATTTATAGGGACTCCATTTATATCTCTCTGAACATCAGTTAATATATCAGAGTCTATTATAGTTTTTGTTTTTATATCAATTGGACTACCCATGGAGTTGAATGTTTGTCCAAACATGTCTTTTGAGATCTTCACGTTAAAGATATCTTCTGTGAATGTAATCTCAGCATTTTCAGAAGATATTCCAGTAGTATCTTCATATACTTCAATGACTATTATTTCTTCATTCATTTTTACTATTTGCCCAGTTCGAATAATACCATCCGTTGTTTTGATTTTCACAATCTCACCATATTGGGCATCATGCTCATTTTTCAAAAATATTAGTGGTCCGATTATTCGTTGTATTTTCTTATAAATTATACTCATTTTTTTTCTAAAACTCCCCTAATTAATTTTAAATTTTCTATTTCATTCAACAATTTTTTTTTTAAAGCTTCTATCTTATGGAATTTATCATTATGTATAGCTCGGCTCATTCTCAAGACATCATTTATTATACGGAGACTTTTAATGTCTTCTATGAAGAAACCCTGTTTAAAGAGCTCTTTGCCTTCTTTAAAGATTAAAAGAATGATCTTAATCATTCCCAGCAGTTTTCTAGCACTTGTATAACTATCAATTTCATCAAAAGCATTCTGAATTAAAAAACCCTCCTTAATTAATTTCGATATAAATAAAATTAATTGTTGACCTTCTGGGAGATTTTCTTCGCCGATTAATTGAACTACATATTTCAACTCATTATCTTGCGATAATATATTATTAACTTGCTCACGGCACTCAAACCAGTCGAGATCTATTTCGGGCCAGTCTATATCTCTTTCATACCACCATCCAGATATATAATCTGGATATTTCGAATAAGAGTTTAACCAATTAATTGCAGGATAATGCTTTGAATATGCTAAAGCAGCATCTAATGCCCAAATTCCTTGAACAAAATTTTTTGTTGTGGCAGTCACAGGTTCACTAAAATCTCCCGCGGGAGGAGAAATTGAACCAATGATAGTTAAAGATCCGAATCGTTCCTTTCCAGATTCATCTTTACCGAATAATTTAACAAAACCAGCTCTTTCATAAAAGCTAGAAAGTTTTGATGGTAAGTATGCAGGATAACCTTCCTCAGCGGGCATTTCTTCCAACAATCCTGATATTTCTCTTAAGGATTCTGCCCATCTTGATGTACTATCAGCAAGAACAGCAACATCATATCCCATATCCCGATAATATTCTGCTATAGTGACTCCCGAAAAGATGCTTGCTTCACGTGCCGATACTGGCATATTAGAGGTATTGGCGATTAAAATGATCCGTTCTAGCAAAGGACGATTACTCTTAGGATCAATTAACTCAGTAAATTGTTTTAAAACATCTGCTATTTCATTCCCTCTTTCCCCACAACCTACAAAAACAATTATATCCGCATCACACCATTTGGCTAAAGATTGTTGGATTACCGTTTTTCCGGTTCCAAAACCTCCTGGAACACCAATTGTACCTCCTTTGGTTATTGGAAACAATAAATCTATAACTCTAATCCCCGTAATCAATGGTTCTTTTGGTTCATCTCTCTCTTTAAATGGTCTTGTTTTATTTACAGGCCATTTTTGTAGCATGGTAAAAGATTTGTTTTGGTTATCAATTATTAATCTGTAAATTTCATCAATTATTGTATATTTACCCTCAGGTGCGATAAATGAAATTTTTCCATTGACTCTTAGGGGAACCATTATTTTATGCTCTATTAAAGGAGTTTCTTGGACTATTCCTACTATTTCTCCAGCTTTTACTTCATCATTAGGCTTTTTTAGTGGAAGAAAGTGCCATTTTTTTGTTCTTGATAAAGGAGGTATCTCTAATCCTCTATGTAATTCACCTCCCTTAAAAAGTTCAAATGCATTTTGCAGAGGTCTTTGGATCCCATCAAAAATGTTTCCAAGTAATCCAGGGGCTAATTCCATAGAAAGAGGTTCATTTAAACTTAAAATTTTATCATTTATTCTCAAATTCATTGTATTCTCAAAACACTGAGCAACAATATGATCCGAATAAATATGAATAACTTCTCCTATGATTTTATGTTTAGATACTTTGATCAAATCATGGAGTCGAATAAAGCTTTCTAATCCTTTTATTTCGATTAATGAACCATTTATTGCTGAAATGTATCCATCTTGGAGATTATTTTCAGAGTTTGATTTGATCATACTGTCTGAGATATTCTGTTATTTTTGTTTTTTGATTTTGAATAAAATAATTAAAATTTTGTTCAATTTCCTTTATTTCTGAATCATTGATAATTTTGGAAATTTCCATTTGAATAAATGAAGATTTAATATTTATTAAATTATCAATGGTATAATCATAGGAGATTGTCCCTCCAGATAATGAGATTTTAAAGCCTCCAATAAAATCTATTAAATCTTTATTAATCTCAACAGGGTTTTTAAATAAATCTTGAATTTTACCATAATTTTTCATTAGATAATTGTAATCTTTAGTATTAAAAATTAATTCTATTTCTTGAGGTTTATCTATAGCTTTCTTAAGATCTCTAATACTTTTTAATAAGAATTCTATATACATTGAGTAATTTTTTTCTATTTTTCTTTTTATAAGTTCAGAAAGACTTCTTTTTAATTCTTTAATTAATCGATTTTTTAAATTCAAAAATATTTTTTTGCCTTTCAAAAGAGTTAAGGATAGAGATTGATTCAAAAAATGATCATAGTTTTCTATGAAATGCTCTTTTAATTTTAAAATTCTTTCATTTCTTCTTTCAAAAAATCTTTTCTTTATTTCAGCTTTTTGAAATAATGTTTGTTGATTGAATTTTTTAATTTCCTTTTGAGCCTTTTCAATTATATATAGTCCTAGATTGCCAAATGTTTTCTTTAATTCTTTTTCCTCGGAAATTTTAACTCAACTCATTAATATGATATAATGTCTCCAATAGCTTCGAATATTTTTCTTTTCATTACATCTTCTCTGTCAATATCGGGTCGAAACATATCAGGAAGGATAAATACTAATGGTATCCTATTATTCAACTTAAAATTTAATAAAAAATCATAATCTGCAGTAGACAACTCTGAACCTATTATAATCATACCAATTGAAGGATTTTTTTTTAATTCTTTAAATTTGTCAAGAAATGACGCTCTATCTTCAATAACAGTGCCTTCAATCCCGAGAAGACCTAACATAATTACAATATCTTCTTCTCCTAAAACATGTATTTTTTGATCTAACATTAAAAATCTAATCCAATTTCATCAATAATTAATTTATGTAGATTTTCGATTTCTTTTTGAAAATTTTTTTCGATGTTCTTAATAGCTCCATCCATGTGATCTTCAAATACTTTTGTTTCTGCATCACTATCGAGAGCAAGTTTAACTAAAGCACTGTTGACTAAATCATTTTTTTTCTCAAGAAAGGCTTCAAATTTCTTTCTTTGTTGTTCTCTGAAATCTTCGATATTTTTTAAATTGTTATCCTTAGCATTGTTTGTTAAATTTTCATAGAGTTTGTCAACATCTTTTAACCATTCGAAAAGATCCATGATTATTCTTCTTTTTTCTATTATTATTCCTTATTTTAATATTTGATATTTCTTATGCAGGATATTTACTACCCCAGGTATTATATATAAACGAATTTCTTTATCTTTTTTTATCAACACTTCTAAGATTTTAAAAATCGCTTGATACTCAATATCATCTATCTTCATTTTAAATGCCCTAAAATAATAATCTAAATAAAATTTCTCAATTGACCAAAAAAAATGCTCTTTTTTAATTGTTAAACGTAATAAATAACGGCGAATTTGTTTGTTTTTACTTAAATGTTGATTAATTGCTAAAATTAATTCGTCTACATTTGTTAAATTCATTAACTTCCAAAGTGTTTCCTTATCTAAAAAGAGATAATTATAAACTAATAATTGTGCAATAAGATTTCTATCAATATTATTAATTATACCCCTGTATATTAAATTTAAATTGTAGATTTCAGAGATAGCTTTCGTATACAGTGAGATAAATTTTTTTTCTTTTTTGTTTAAAAGCCTGATCTCTTTTTTCATATTATTATAATACAGTTGATCTAAAAAGGCTTCTAGTACAAATACATCGTTGGTATTTTTGAAGTAAAGAATTCCTTCTCTAATGACTTTGTTATACTTAGTAGGTCTCAAGAATAGTTGAATCTCATCTAGAGATGAAATTTCAATTAATTCTTGAATGAAATCGGTATGATTTAAGTATTCTTCAACTAATTTATTTATCATTGATAATTTATCGACTGCACTCATTCCCAGAATAGTACCAAGAATTATATGTTTAATATTTCTTATCTCGTACTTCAATAAGTAATTTCTTAAAAAAATTCTCATATTTAACGGAGAGTACAATAATATTTTCCCTATTAATTTAATATAGTTATGGAAGAGAGCATTCTCTATATTTTCAATTGCATATGTATTGATATTAATTCCAGGATAATAACGGCTAATAAATTCAATAAATTCTTTAATTTCTGTGATTTCGTTCAATTTTTGTAGAGTAATTTCATCCATTATTAATTGTTTCAAAAATCCAATTTTTATAACCGTATATGCATAAGAAGGAACTACTATACTACTCATTTTCTCATTTTCTCTTTTTTTTGCTTCAAAAGGTTAGAATTCGTTAAGGTTTTCAATGATCTACTAGATCGGGGTCGGAATTTTAGTCCAGAGTAAAATCGCTACTATCAATCCGTAAACTGCTAATGCTTCACATAGAGCAACTACAAGGAAAGCTTTAAAGAAAGCCTCTTCTCGCTCTGAAAGGGCACTTATTGCAGCAGTGCCAACAGTTTTCATAGCCCAAGCACTCCCTATTACAGCTGAACTTACTGAAATTGCTACGGCTATGGCTAAAGCTATAGTAGTTGTGGAATCATAATAATGGTACAGATTATCGATATCTTCAGGAACTTGAGCTGATACAAAAGATATAATTCCGTTTGAGGTAAATACTACTAACGCTATCAAGACCAATTGAAAAATTCCAAGGTACAAATAAAATTTTTGTTTTCCTTTCATCTTTTTTACATCTTGTTTTAATTTAAATAATTATTATTATAAAAATAAAAAAGGAAATTTTGCGTATAAATTTTCCTTTTATAGCAAAAGAATACCTTCTTATGCTTTGTTTCTTCTGAATATTTTTGTGAAAAAGGGATTTTATTGATATAGTAAAACTCGAATTAAATCGGCTATGTCATGGATTCGATCCGCTAGTTGCTCTAATAAAACAATACTATCACGTAACCGTAGGAGAATTCTTATATCTAAATCTTGATTAGAATATAGATAATCAAGAAATTGTCGATATATCGCATCAATTTCGTTTTCAATTTCGTGAATTTTTGTAGTATTATTAAATGCAGCTTCTGGTTTATCTCTTAAACTTTTAATGGTGGTTTTTAAAACATCAGCCATTATAATTGTTTTATTAATTAATTTTTCGTAGTTTTTTTTTATTTCAATGTGTTTATTACAATCTATTTTAATCTTTCCCAAAATATCAACAAATTCAAGCGGGTAATTAATAACATTATCCATTTTTAAAATTAAAGCAATATAATCACCTAGTCCTTGGGCTTCTGCTTCAGAATATTTTTGAATTAGCTGAATTTTAATGGTATCACCATCTTCTTCAGATAACTGCATCTTGTTCTTCTTTTTAACTAGAGCGTCTTTATTCTTCTCGTAATCTTCTGCCCATCTATTATAATAAACAGCCATATCACTAACCACAGAATAAATAGTTCTAGAATGCTCAATAAGCATTGTTATGATTTCTTCTTTAATTTTACTCATAAAAATCTCATTTATATATTTTTAATATCTCTTATAATTATAAAAAATTAAATAAATAAAATTTTAGTATTTAGAGAAATTAAACATATTTTTTAGTTAATTTTTCTTATTATCAATTGAAATTTAAAATAAATTTGAGGATATTGTTTTTAAATAGAAAACTAATACTTGTCTAACAATTCGTCTACTTCAGCTTTATAATGTATTAAAAGGTGTATATTAAACCCGATGGGATTGAAACAAACCTTACAAAATTGGAAACAATATTCAAGGATGTCGGATTTAGGCGAAATTGCTCGCCGTAAATTTTTAAATAATGCCTTTGACGGAGAATTAACTCTTTTACTTGCTCAATTTACGTAAATAAAGAAAAAAAAATATGTCTAAGATTATATCCAAAATCAAAATTTATAACGATATTACAAATTTTAGTGAAATTGCACGTAGATATTTTATAAATAACTTTTATGATGGCGCACTCACTATTCTTGGAATTATTTTAGGATTTTTGGTAGTAATCCTCAAAAACTCAAACAATATTCCCTCTATTTATATCATTTTACCTGGCTTAGGAACATCAATATCAATGCTTGTATCTGGTTTGTCAGGTTCCTATCTTTCTGAGAAAGCCGAACAAAAAAAAAAAAAAGCAGAAATGGCGATGGCTATGGGTATTACAGGTGAACCCGATGAAATAAATATTGAAGTTGATATTATAACTCAAGAAGAAGAACTTAAAAAAGCAATGTTAAAAACCGTGCATTTGGACAAAAAATTTAAGAAAGTTAAGAAAAAAAAGAAGATTAAAACTCTCCATGACAAAGCAGAAAGTTTTGCTGGGATCTTCGTTGCTTTTATAAATGGTGTTGCGCCGTTTTTAGGGGGTTTAATCCCATTGATTCCGTATTTTTTCGTCCCTAATGCAAATTTAATTACTTTCTTTATATCTTTTATTATAATATTCATGTGCATCATCATCTTAGGTATTTATATAGGATATATTTCGAAAGAGTCGACTATTATACATATATTGAAAATGTTATTCGCGTTTACAATCACAATAATTATTGTTCTGTTGGTTTTAGGATAATTTCTAATTTTTTTTATTATTATCATAAATTTTAATTTTTGGGATTCATTTTACTATTTAAATATAAAAAGGAATAGAGAAAATTTGAAAACTTTTGTAGGGATCGACATAGGTTCACTTAGCTCAAAAGTAGCACTTCTCTCAAATGAGGGGAAAGTAGTAGATTATAGAGTAGAAAGATCTACATACGACTTTAAGAGAATTGGTCAGAATCTTTTTACTGATATTATGGAAAGCAACAATCTTTCAAGGGAAAATGTGTTTTGCATGAGTACTGGTTACGGCAGAAATACTGTGCAGTTCGCAGATGACCGTATCACAGAAATTACGGCACATGCTCGTGGAGTCCAATATTTTTTTCCAGAAGCTCAATCAGTAATAGATATTGGCGGACAGGATAGTAAGGCTATTGTAATTTCAGAGAAAACTGGAAATGTAATTGACTTTCAAATGAATGATAAGTGTGCCGCCGGTACGGGACGATTCTTAGAGGTTATGGCTCATGCACTAGAAGTTCCTATTGACGATTTCGGTAAGTTGGCACTCAATTCAAATAATCCTTCATCTATTAGCTCCACATGCACCGTGTTTGCCGAGAGCGAAATTATCTCACTTTTTGCAACAGGCACTCCTAAACACGATATCGCTGCTGGGATACATAAATCTATTGCAAGAAGAGTTGCTGGAATGTCAAAGCGAATTGGGGTTTCTCAACTTTTGGTTTTTTGTGGTGGAGTGGCAAAAAATATCGCAGTTAAAAAATATCTAGAACAAGAACTAGGATATGAAATTGTGACCCCCGTTCTCAATAATGAAAGTGCTGCTCAGATTACAGGAGCAATAGGTGCTGCTCTAATTGCAAAAGAACATAATGGAGGCTAGTTTTATTTCTTTATATTTTTTAATAAGATTAATATAATTCAGTTAAATTATTGAAAAATTTTATCAAGAATTAACTATTTTTTGACTATTAATTCATTATTTTTTGGAAAAACATAAAATGGATAATTTAGAGCTTTTATCCAAAAATACGGGGATATTTTTAAGTTATTGTAATAATAACACGATTTCGGGAAACACCGCAATAGGCAATGAAATTGCGCTAAGAATAGAGAATAGTGAATATAATACCATTTTGGGAAACACTGCAAATGGCAACTCTAATGGAGTATATTTTTACTGTAGTAATAACAACACAGTCTCGGGAAACACCGCAAATAACAATTATCTTGGGATAATAATGCGGTATAGTAATTATAACAACATTTCGAAAAACGTTTTAATTGAAAATAATATATGCATCCGAGAAAGGGAAGAAAGTCAAGGAAATATCATTGAAAATAACGAATGTATAAGTAAAGATATTTCAGGTTATAATTTTTTCCTTCTGCTTGGTATTCTATCCGTTGTGGTAATCCTTATAAGTAAAAAATTGAAGAAATCTTAAAGTCTATTTTTTCTTCTTTTGAACCTCAATTCCATAAAAGTTAGAAATCTATTTATCAATTTCTTTAATTCACTTTCTCATAAAAAACAAATTAAGATTTAGAGCAAAAACTATAACTCTTATAAACAAGAAAAAGGTATTTTTAACCAAGGACAGGATGAAATACATACCAGACATCCATTATCTCCTAAACAAGTCTTAATATCTAAAACATCCTCTCTATATAAGGGATGATCATTAAAGGCAACAAAAGTAAGTGCGTTCTGAGGACACGCTTCTATACAATTTCCGCAATTACCACATTCATTTTTAATAGCTTTATTTACTTGAAGTGGTATATCTGTTAAAATTGCAATTAAACGATGTAAAGGGCCATATTCTGGAGAAATAATTAATAAAGACCTACCTTGCCACCCAAGTCCTGCTGTTTTTGCTAAGATTTTAAGAGACATGAATCCTAACCGATTAATAGGATCAAATTCATCTTCAGTATGGATAATAAGTTGCCTATAACCCTTACTTTCTAAATAATCCATTATAGAAAACGCAGCGTCTTCCAAAAATAATGATCTCTCGGCTCCAGATGCTTTTTTCCCTAATTTTCCATATTGAGCACCTAATACAATAGCATATGGAAACATATTCAGGAATTTTTCCAAATCTGTGGGAATCCCGGTTTCCATTTCCTTTAATAAATTCATGTCGGCAATTCCATAAGTATCAATTTCTAGCTTTTTAATGAATCTTATAAGATTTTCTGTTTCAACTATTTTTTGTTCTTCCATATTGTTCAACTTTGTTTTTTTTATTTTTTAATCTTTTTTCTATTATTAATAAGAAATTCAATAAAATCGTTTGAATATTCTTTAACTAATTCAAAAGTTCTATTTTCTAGTGATAATTCTGCTAAATCTAGCTTTAAACGAAGGATTGGCGGATAAATTGTTTTAGCCTTCACATTATCGTGAAGAAATTCAACCCAGAAGGGTTCAACTGAAATGTCGGCTAATGCAACATAAAATCCTGAAATAGCCTTAACTACGAGTTTTTTTTTTTTTGATATTTCCCAATACTTAATCAACCAATTCTGAATTTCTATACTCGGGATTTCCTTAATTAGAGTATCTCCAATCATCAAATAATCTAATTTTTCTTCAGCTAAGAAAACAGGATCAATCTTTTTGGCAGTTCCTACAGATACATCTATGTAATCTTCCAAACGATCCTGGAGCAT
>SDBS01000752.1_pt1 | contig 32302 bp, 32 predicted proteins | sample 2277091 | NCBI WGS metagenome assembly SDBS01 (sample SAMN10404972, study PRJNA504765) | marine sediment metagenome | isolation source: marine sediment core GS10_PC15, 163 cmbsf | place: Arctic Ocean: Southern Knipovich Ridge | collected 2010 | reverse complement strand
GCTGAATTGTGAAGATTTAACACACAACACAATCCGACTCATTAATGGTTGAGAGATATATTACGCCGCAGTCCGGTCAGACGGCCATATCCGACAGGTAATCAATATCGGTGTCAATAAGACCAAGCTGATTAAAGGAGACACCGTCATCACGGCTCACCGAGAAGGCGGACTCGTCGCCAAGACCGCCCCAGATACTGTCAAAGATAGGATCAGTCCATGGCGCGAAGTCATGACCCCACTCAATGTGGATCGGAGGCGGGAAGTACTCCGGATCCAAGGAACCGCTGGTGGTGGCATAGGCCTTGTCACCATCAGGCGTGTAAGTTACCAAGCCCAAATACGGTCCTGATGGGTTCTTGCAGGCAATCTCCCAGGCTGGGCAGCAGGGGTCTAGCTCAACTGTGTGCCATACCCTGACCCCTTCGCAGCTGTCGAATGGGATAGGTTCCATTGCGTCGTTGTCCCACTGTACATACTCAGCGACCATCATCTTACCGGTATCAGCTTCACCATAGAAGGCAATGCTGGAAATTAGTGGCTCGCCCCGTGGACCATAAGGTGTGCTCACAGAACCGTTGTCAACACGGCATACGAAGCCCCCCACAAGGTCGGTGGTATCGTTGTAGGCATTGACGTAGATAAAGACAGCACGGGCTCCCGGGTCGCTTCCATCGTAATCTGAGGGCAAGGCCAAGCCCATACTCCTCAAGTAGCCGCCGGTCCATAGGGTGTCACCATCAGCCGTTATTTCAACGGCATTAGGGAAGCCAGCCTCATCATTCCAGGTGCCGTTACTTTCCCAGATACCCGACTGGAGATAGGGATTACCGGCACCAACACCATCAGAAACACCCATACACAGGATGGAATCATCAATATCGATGTTGGGTGAGAAAGCGACAGCGACAATACCATCAGTGTTACTGCCCACGCCATTGTCCCAGCCCGTGTAGTACGAAGTATCTATCCAGGATGATGTAAGCCAGGTTCCAGCTTTCAGGCGGTAGACGGTACCTCTTTCGCCAGCTGAATCGTTGTTTATTCCAGCCACAGCTACGTTGTGGATATCATCAGTCTCCGGCGCAACCGCCAAATCATAAATCTGGTTCATGCGGGTTGACTGGCTGGTGTCCTCCATCTCTCCTGTGTAGCTGAAGTTGTCCCCACCGTCCTTGGAGGCTACAACTGCGGGTACCCCAAAATCCCAGGGGCCAAAACCACCCCTACCGTAGGGTTCATCCGGGTGCCTAATGCCCCCGCCTATTACCAGCCACTCCTCATCATCAGGTGCTACAGCTACGCCGCCATACATAAATTGGTGGAAAGGTCCTGGTAGATTCGCTGCCGCCTGCACATTTGAGGTGATGTTACTCCAGGTTACACCGCCATCGGTTGATTTCCATACCCTGGGCTGTAGAAAGCGGTCATAGCCGGCGGGATCACCACCGCCGTTAAATGATCCGCTGTCTGTAGACATGGTGAAGTCCTGAACCCACCACTCTTCAACACATATGGTATCACCGCTGGTGATGTTCTCTTGAACCCCGTCATAGCCTGCGACATCAATACCCTGAAGCTTACCGCTGAATGTCATGACGTCTTGGTCACCATGGGTTATCTCGCCGGTAGCATCCAGCCAACCCCATCCCCAAGGTCCTTGGAACCAATAGAGATTAAGGACAAACTCACCCCTAAGATAGCAGGCGTCACCGTATAGCACCGCCTCAAAATCGGCAAGAGTATCGGATATTTTTGTAGCTTTAATCCAGCCACTAGCAACATCAAAGCTTCCAGTCAACCCGATTGATGACTCAAGAAATGACCCGCCCGGTAATTCATCGTTATTGTCATCAGCTCCGCCGACTTGACCCACGGCATAGATAGTATCCCCGTCGGGACCGACGGCAAAGTCGGTTATGTCGGAACCGGGTTCGATGACATGGTCCTCCCAGCTGGGGGTGTTTATCGTAGACCACTTCATCTCGTCGGCAGCAACTGGGCCTGCGAAAATAGCCGCTACCGAAGCAAAAATAAGCCCGGTAGCCAGACCCCAGCCCAATATTTTAGATATGCTTTTATTTTTCATCGACCATTTTCTCCTTGTTTATAAAATTCACGCTCAAGCCAACAACAAGTCTCCTCTTCGTTGGCAAGAGTCAAAGCTATTTAATACCGTATGTATGATTATATTTCATCTCCCCTTTCGGGCTTTTGCCATATACATCACCTCCTCTCTACCTATAATCTTATTGTACCACAGCTTGTCCACAGGCACGCCTGGCACAGTGCTACTATAGCATAAAATATCCGGTTGTCAATACCTGAAGCAATTCTGGAGTAACTATTGGCGGTAGGGATACTCTTTACCTCGGGTAAAATGAGCTTTTTTATACCTAAGGTAACAGAACGCTAGGAAGTGCAACACGAATCTGAGTTGTCCGGCAGCGAAGACTCAGCCAGTGACGTGTAACAAGTTCCCACTCTTGGGATGTGCTGGATAGTATTCATTGACCCGATAAGACAATTCATTCCTGGAACCATATTCGGCCAGTCATTCAGTATAAGGCCCTATCAGCTCACATGAAAGTCTAGTTTTCCGTAACCATGGTTCATAAACACACCATTTCAGTGCTTAGCATTGACTGAATTGACTTGATCATGGTGCTAGGTTTGCCAACCTTCAACTTATCCACAAGCTCGAAGTATTCGAGACAAGTGGTACATGCCAGTATCTCAACCCCCTGTTCCTCAAGCCGTTTGAGATGGTCCAGCACAGGCGAATCCTGACATACCAGGCGCACTCCGGTATTCCAAAATACCAGGGCGTCGGGTTTGTCTCTGCTCTCTCCCAGCAAACGTAAAAAGTTGGCCATGAGCAGCATTCCAAGCTGCTCATCACCTCTTCCCAGTCCCTCGGATTGTATCAAGAACGTCTTAAATGGCATGTCTACCTCCATTTAACGTTTCTAGGCTATCAATGTTCAGTCCATATTTACGTGTTATCTGCTCCCGAACCATCACGCTTGGCTAAGAGGGCAGCACCTAAAGCACCAATTATCTGAGGCGAGTTTGGGATTATCAGTTCGATACCTAATTTCTGTCCTAGTAGTTTACTTAGACAGGTATTCAAGGAGGCTCCCCCAGCAAAAACAACCTTTTCCTTTACGCCAATTCTCTTTACCATGGTAGCGATCCGGGTAGCTATTGCCTCATGTAAGGCTAGGGCGATGGCGTTAGCCCCCTCTCCCTTAGCAATAAGGGAGATCACTTCGGATTCAGCAAAAACTGTGCATAGACTATTAATCTGTATCTTCTTGCTGGTGCTCAAGGCTAGGTTACCTATTTCCGCGACACCCACCTCTAGAGTATGGGCCATGACCTCCAGGAATTTGCCTGTTCCCGCTGCGCAACGGTCATTCATTTCGAATTTCTGCGTTTCCCCACCGTCCGACAGCCGGATAACCTTGCAGTCCTGTCCGCCAACATCAATCACCGTGTAGCAGTCGGGTAGCAAATAGCGTGCCCCGATAGCAAACGCTTTAATCTCGGAGACCACCTGTCCGCCCAGGACTGGAGCGACTAGGTGGCGACCGTAACCTGTTACCACCAGCCGTTCATATTTTTTACCTGAGAGTATTTCCTGGCAGCGCCCCAGCGGACTCACCCCTGTTTCGGTAACCAGAGAGTCCCTGATGGACGTATCAAAGGTTACCAGCTTGATAGTCCGGGAACCAATATCCAGTCCAACATACATCAATGTCTTATCATCTCCAGAAAGGCTTCTACCCGCGTCCTGAGCTGGCCCGAATCCTCGTCGCTATAATCCGTCTCGATGCGCAGCAACGGGATACCTGCCTTTTCCAAGCGTCTCTCAACTTTTATCGCTTCATTAGCATAAGTATGACAGAACTGGAGATTGTAGTGCACTACGCCATCTGCCTGGTACTCTTTAGCGAGATTTACGATATCGTCTAGGCGTTCTTCATTGGGGGTGAAGCAGGCGCAGTGGATATTCATGTACCGGTCGGCCACTGCCTTCAACTCGGCGTCAAGGGTTCCATCTACAGGTTGCACCAAGTCGGTGAAGAATCGGGTACCCGTGCAGGACTCCTCGCAGACCACCACTGCCCCAGCTGTTTCCAGGATATGATGTAGCTTCCAGTTAGGGATAGCCATAGGACTACCGGAGACGAGGATACGTGGAGCATCCTTGAGCGCTACCCCAGTGCCAGCTGCAACGCGTTTGTCCAACTCGTCGCAGAGAGTGCTTACCATCTGGGTACAGCGTTTCACATCGTCATAGAAGGATACCTGGGTTACTAGTAGAGAGTCCTTGCCGCTGATAGGGACCGGCCTCACCTTGCGCAGATTATATAGTCGTTGAAGAGCGCGACGGCGTTCATTGACCAGGTGGATCGCCTGGCTAAGATTTTCGTCAGTAACGCTATTTCCTGTCAGCCTCTCAATGACATCTTTGAAAGCTAGAACCTCGCCGAACCAAAGCTCTCGACTACGCCGAGTCTTCTTGTTGGGTACCTCCATTACATAGACCGGTTGATACTCGGCCAGGATCTCGAACATCTTTTTCTTGCCATCACAGGTGGTCTCACCCACGATGAGATGGCTCACCTGTACATAAGGGCAGATGCGACCCAGTTTGAACCCAAAAGAAGACTTTATCAGAGCACAGGTATTGCGGGGCAGTACTGCCTCAGCCATGGGTACGGAGAATTGGGCGCCAGCGCAAAGTCCTACTGGAATCGCGCCGGCTGCCCAGACAATCTCTTCGGGAACAAAGACACAGTAGGTCGCCACCACCTTACCGCCATTCTTGGCATGTTCTGTCAGTTCTTTGACCCGGATGCCGTGGATATCCCCTACGACGAAGTCGAAAAAGCCCATTCCGGCCGGGCGATCCCTCTGGGAAAGGTAAATCTCTTGATAGATCGGCCCTAAAGCATTTAGAAGGGTATCATGCTGCTTTAAGTCTATGCCTAATTCCTTCCACATCTCTCGATTATCAGTGGTCATCTAATATAACCTCCTTTTTCACAGAATTTAGTGAGAATAAAAAAGCGATGGTCGAAGAAACTCCGTACCATCGCTTCAGTCCTTCAGTTGAAGGAGACTATAAGCTAAAACATCGTAATCCTCGGGTTCTCCTGGATACGGAGGTTCTGCGAGCATATGACTGATGCAAGACTTGCATCGGGTCTACAGGTAAAAACTCAGGTGAAGCGACGCAGCGCGTTAGCCATTGCTCTCACCTCCTCACCTCATTACTCAAATTAACCTTGCAAGAATTATAGCATTAACAATTGGCATCATTCTACTACATGAGCGTTTGTGCAACAATAACTACTCCTAACACAGAGCATCGAACTGTCCACGGGGCAACCGTGACGTATATGCCTCAATCAGGCAGGCAAACCCCCAGATCCATAAACATATTTCCTTACTTGATGGAGACCTCTCCTTGGAAGAAAATGAGCAGGTGGCACTGGCAGAAGTGGTAAGCCACCTTGCTGGGTACAGGTATTCGTTATCGGAATCTTCTATCCCTTTACCTTCTCTAGTTGCTTTTCTCCTGTAATTTTTGTTTGCCTTCTTGTCCTCAAAACTCCCCGAGGGTCAGTACAGAGGAGGACAATTTCCCAGGCTATAAGGGCAACAATAATCACGACGAGTGCAAGCATCGCTGGGGTTAGGTTAATATCAAGGAAGCCCCCTTCTTTTATGTACCCCATCATCCCATCGACGAACATCATTAGTGTTGCCCCCCATAAAATCAAACTCAGGGTGTTTAGTTTGTACTTTCCTTGTGGGTCCTTGATATACCATATGGCAGTTGTAATTATTGCTGCTAAAGAAGTACTTATAATCCACATACTTATTCTCCCAGATATGAATCTTTTAATCCGAGCGATACAAAATACTACATCAGGCGTGGAAAATTATGTCTATTTACCCTGGAGGGCAAGTTTTCGTTGCGAAGTAGCCAGCCTTTCTCTCCATCGGGTAACTAGAACCATGATTCCCCACACGGCGGTTGTTACCCCGGCCATGGTTCCGCCAACTGTGGCCATCTCATGAATCATCTCAGGAATATGCGCCGGGTTTTGCATTGCCGTCAAGAATGGAGGCCAGGGGACAATCTCCCCATGCCATATGTGCTCAACCGCTAGCAGGATAGTCCCACCCCATAACAGTTTGCTCAGCCAGTCTAGCCGCCACTTTTTCTTAATCTGCTCCTTCTTTTCTTTGTCCTTTACAGACTTCTGGACAATACTTACCACGATAGCTTCTCCCATGGGCACCATAAAACACGCCATATTCATACCTCCTTTTTGTGGTGTGCATTTGGTTGCAACTGCAACAGGGTGCATTGGCGCTTATATGTTATCACTAAGAGCTGCAGCAGTCAAGTGATAAGCGTGTTGGTTTGACTAGAAGTTGATGGTGTTATTAGGAAGTTAGTCAAAAGGCGCTTGATATGTGCTGACCCCGGTGATACCTAGTGACAGCTAGGGGAAAATGGACAGGCGTAGGTTGAACCTGGCACCACAATGCTGAATGACGTAACAATTGTCAGGAATGTTGGATGGCGAATCGGCTTCGGTTAGGTAGGGCATTGAACTAAGAAAAGCCAGTTTTCTCTACGCATAGTGACGTTGTTCTTGGACTTTCCTGTCGCAAGAAGGACACAACAGGCGCGTATTATCTTCGATGTAGCCTTTCATAGCCTGAAGTCTGTCAAGCACGGTGCCCTTTTCTGGAAGCCTTTCATTGCACAACGCACACTTACCACCTTGTTTGACAATCAATTTGGCTTTCAGTTGTCGGCGCTCCATAGGGGTTCCACGTTCATCGTGTTGAAGCCGAATATAGACATACCGTCGTATAGCCCACGCCAAATCAGCATCATTCCTTGATGCTTCTGCAATTCCTGATCTTACTTCTGCTAGAATTTGGTTAGCTATTTCCCTTTCTTCAGGGGTGAGGCGACGGTTTGCCATATGTTGTCCTCCGATGATCCGCAGTGCTCAGCATTCAGAAATTATCTAACCCCCGTGCTAGAGTAGCATTTCGTTCGCTATGGCATCGATGTCCCGGCGCTGTTCGGTGATGGATGCTGTTCCCGCACTCTCGATAAGGATTTGATGGGCGTTCTGCGAGAGACACACTAACCCTTGATGAGCTCGCTAATTAAGAGTGTCAATGTTTAAGAGTCAAATTAAGACGAAACATTTCATCGTATTGGCTGTTTTCGGTTACATCTTGTGCTATGTTCTCATAATTTATGCTCTGTCCTGGCTATGATGCCATCCTGAAGGGGCTTGTCCAGTCGAACAAAAAAGGCATTGTAACCGGCCACCTTTACCACTAAGTCTCGATATTTATCAGGCTCTTTCTGGGCAGCTCTTAGTGTGTCTGAAGAAATCGTATTAATCTGGACGTGATATATCTTCTGATCGACAAATGTCCTTATTAGGTCTACTAGTATCTTTACGTCACCGTCTTTAAAAACCCCTGGGTCTATCCTCATATTGAGTATTACTCCACCAAGCAGCTCAACATGGTCGATCTTTCCCATAGATTTTAACATTGCCGTTGGACCGTTCAAATCATTTCCTGCATAAGGAGACCATGCATCTGCTAACCGACCCCAAGCTAGTCTTCCGGAGGGGAGTGCCCCTACTACCTGACCACACGTGATGTATAGGCCGAGAGGGGACCCCCCAGGGCAACAGTAACCTCCTCGCGTATTCTTTTGCTTTACCATCTCAGACGCGTATACATGACTTACGAAGGTCATTTCGTCATCTGCGTAATCATCGTCGTTTCCAAACTTGGGCACCGTTGCTATCATCTGGAGCAGCTCATCATATCCTTCAAAATTCTTGTCCAAGGCATCACACAACTCACTCATGGTAATTTTCTTATCCTCAAACACAAGTTTCTTAATAACGGTCAAAGAATCGCTGGCGTCAGCTGCACCGACACCTACTACCCCCGTGTTAAAATTGTAGTGAGCCCCGCCTAATTCTCGTGGTATAACCTTTTCAATGCAATCTTCTATTAGAGCTGATTCATACGTTGTAGGGGATAATTCAGCCACGATTTGCTCCTCGATGTTGCTAATTATGGTACGGTTTCTTCGTATCCAAGCCATCTGTTTACGAAATGCTTCTCGAACTTCTTCGAAGGACTTGAATTGCCTGGGGTCTCCTGTCTCCAGCCCCATTTTTCTGTTATAATACCGGCTCACGCCATTGGTCGTTACAAATTCAATGGCGGCAGCGAGGTTACAAATGGTACTGAAGTAACCGTACCCAGAATCCAGCCCCGGTATTCCAAGCTCAATACACCCTACCGGGCAGGCATTTCTCGCATGTTCTAGCGTTATCGGTGGTCCGCCTAAAGTACCTCGAGCAAGAGCCTGAGATACTAATACATCATTATTGATAAACTGTGGATGCCCGGTCCCAAGCGAGCAGAGTTGACACGCCTTGATCAGTAAATCATCCGGGGTCTTACTGTGAACCAGCACTCCCAAGATGGGTTCTTCTGACCTAGTGTGCATCATGGCCTCAATAAGCATGTATGACAGCTCATTGGTAGCGTCGTTTCCATCAGCTTTTACGCCGCCCACACTAATATGGTGATACTTATTTATGGGATTAAGGTTGAGCTTGAGGAAAAAACAATCGAGTAGTTCCTGTGCTTCCTCTTTGGTTATCCGACCTTCCTGTATATCCCTCCGATAAAAGGGATAGAGATATTGATCCGCTCTCCCTGGAGTTACGCTCCAACACCAAGGCGTCTCCCAAAAGAGCAACATCCAAGTGAAGTAATATGACTGCAATGCCTCGTGGAATGTTCTCGCGGGGTTTGCTGGCACCCAATCACATACCCTAGCTATTCTCAACAACTCTGCTTTCCTCTCGTTACTCTCTTCCTTTTCTGCTAGCTCCCTGGATTTGGCAGCGAACCTCTTCCCGACCTCGGATGCCGCCTCCATGGTCGTTATCACACCTTTAAGGAAGGAAACCTTTCTAAGCTCATCAGGTTCCGCAAGGTCAATTCTGCCCAACCTCTCTTCGGCTTCCTTTTTGATTCCCATAAAGCCCTTCTTCAGTACCTTCTCATAACCAACACAATTATGGCCATAGTGTAGGCCCAGTGCCCCAAGGTAAATCCACGATGGCATCGGTGGATACGCGGTAGGGTCAGCAAATAATAGGTTGGCCAATTCTGGTGAAATTCGGTCATAAGTGAGACCTTGCCTAGTTCTCTTATATTTACCTTCTCCCTTCCAGTAAGGAATGAGCTCCTCCCAAAGAGCTTTTTTCTCCTCATCTGTAAATCTATCTGGGTCGTAGTGATCTAAGAGGGTAAAATAGAGAAACTGTTTTGCTTCCTCTAGAGCCGGTCCATCAGCAGGGCTAACATTTTCACACCCGGGTCTGACGCTTACGCTACCCACTATAAGCTCACCAGGCTGTATGTAAATTGGCATTTCCCTTGCTACTGCAGCAAAGACTTTTGTCCTACGGATTACCATTTCCTCCTCTTCTGTTTTTTTCAATACCCTCGTTTCAATAAGCGCTCTGTCAATCGAAGCCGCTGGTCGAAGCTGGACGTAAGACTCCCTAAGCTTTTCAATTCTCAGCGTTGGCTTTGCCATTGTCAACCTATCCATAATGTCTAACATTGTAGAACCCCCCATTTCAATGAATTAGCTACCACTTCTGTCCTGTTGTAATCAGTTCCTTTTATCTCCCTCATCACCAAAGAGCATACTCTCTGTCGGCTCAACTTTCAATATAAATTCAAACTCGGTTCTAAGTACCTCATCCTCTAGAAATGATGTTCCGACAATACTGAGTCTTCAATCACTTTCAGATTTGCCGATCTTAGGGCTAGCCCAATGTTCGGAATCTTACCCTCCTATCTGAACGCTTACTCCACAGGATCCAACGATCCCTCTAAGCCTTTTCATATGGCTGTCACTGGGTGGTTCAACGTCTTTAAGTCTATACTCTCTGCCAAGTTGGCTATATGTTTGTGTACCAAATTGGTGATAAGGTAAAAGCTCAATTCTCTTGAGATTTTCTCCTATTTCAGCGGCAAACCTCGCCGTCGCTAATATATTGGCATCAGAATCATTATACCCCGGCACCACCGGTATACGGATTATCATAGTACGCAAAGCGGAAGTTCTTCTAACATTTTCCAAGATGAGCTCATTGGAAAGGCCGGTGAGCTCTTTGTGCAAGAGAGGATCCATATGCTTAATGTCAAAATATACTATGTCCAGATAATTGAGAAGCTCTTTTAAATATTCCCATTTCACATATCCACATGTTTCCATCGCTGTGTGTATATATTGCTGCTCACACTTTTTGAGAAATTCGGTAACAAATTCATGCTGCATCGTAGGTTCTCCACCGCCAATCGTTACTCCACCATTTGACCGTCTGTAAAATGGATTATCCTTCTTAACCTCTTGGAATAATTCCTCAACTGTAATGTCATTTCCTATAAGCTCCAAAGCCTGATTGGGGCAGGCCTCAACACACTGGCCACAACCTGTACAAAGTTCCCTGTCAATCCTTATACCCTCCTCTTTGAACAGCGCAATCGCTCCAATTGGACAGGCCTCAACACAACGCCCACACTTCTTGCAGTGAAGCTCAATATATAAAATCTCAGGAGAGAACTTCTGCGATTCAGGAGAAGAACACCACAAGCACTCTGCTGGACATCCTTTCATGTATACTAAGGTCCGGATTCCAGGACCATCATGGATTGCAAACCTTTGCAAATTGTATACTAGTCCATTTAATTGCTCCAATTGTGCCTCCCTTATTTATGATGTTAGATTTAGATTAGAAGTAGTATTGGGGTGCCCCCATCTTTAGTACCACCTAGAATGAGAGACTTCCCGCCTTTTCTGTTAGTTGAATAGCCTGTTTCTCCTGGCTCTGCTTGTAGTATCGTCCGGCAAACTCTACCGGTGTCAGGTAGCCCGGTGAGCTGCGTGGTCGGTAGTTATCATACTCCTGCCTCAAAGCTTTCGCAATGGTCTGTGCCTCCTCCCCACTTCGGAAGATTTCACGGTTCAGGCATTCGTCCCTCAGCTTATCATTGAAACTCTCAACATAGCCATTCTCCCAAGGGCTTCCCGGCTTGATGAAGAGGCTTGAGCAGCCAGACTCCTCTAACCACTGGCAAACTTCTTTAGAGATAGACTCAGGCCCATTATGACTACGGATATACTTCGGCACTCCTTTTGTTGAGAATAGCCATTCCAGTACTTCAATAACTACTGGGGCTGGTATTGAAGGCTCCACCCTGGTTGCAAGGCACTCCCGGGTATACCCGCCGATGATGACCAGGATTCGTAGCTTTCCACCGCGCTCTGTCCTGTCTTCAAGAAAGCCATAGCTCCAGACATGATTGGGATACTCCGCTTTATTCACTATTCCTCCTGTTGGCCCCATCCTACGTCTCTTTGGCCTTCTCCGTGGTAAGCCTAGTCCATCTGACTTCCAGATACGATGGACTCGCTTCTTATTCACTCCAAAGCCCTCTCGCCGGAGCAGCACTGTAATCCGACGGTATCCATATCGGCTATGATGCACTGCCAGCTTATGTAGCCTCTTGATTAGCTCAGCTTCACCTTCCCGCCGCCTGGCAGTATATCTCACTAGGGATCTTGGTATCCCAACCACAATGCAGCCTGTCGCTGGGAACATCGGCTCTGCTTCGTCAAATATTTCACCGCTGACCTTCGGGCAAGAGGGCTTACCATTTTTTGCGTTGATTTCCCTCAGCAGCTCGTTATCCAGGGCTTGCTGGGCTATTATACGCTTCAGCCTGACGTTTTCTTCCTCCAATGCCTTCAAGCGTTTGAGCTCAGAGAGAGTCATCCCACCATACCTGCCCTTCCAGCGATGGATGGTAGCTGGGGAAACCCTGTGCTCCCGGGCAGCATTAACTACTGGCATCCCCTATTCAACTTTTTTGAGAATGAGAAATGCCTGCTCCTCCGAATACCTTCTTGTTTTCACGATCACCCTCCTGTAGTTATTTTGATCTGCTCCCCGAAAACTGGTCCAGATGCAGTGAGAGTTTTGTGGGGTAATCCAACATATCGAAGGAGGATTATCGCATGAAGAAATCCAGGTACAACCCGGAGCAGATTGCCTTCGCTCTGAGGCAGGCTGATTCGGGCACACCCGTTCCCGATATCTGCCGCAAGATAGGCATTGCAGAGCAGACCTTCTACCGGTGGAAGAAGAAGTTCGCGGGGATGGGGGTTGCTGAGGTGAGGAGGCTAAAGCAACAGGTAGCGGACCTTAGTCTGGATAAACAGATGCTCTAGGATGTACTTCGAAAAAAGGCCTGAAACCTGCTCAATTGCCGATACAAGGTGAAGTGCTGCAGGTCTGCTACGGACCAAGTGAATGTAGGGTGTGTCAGGTACTGCAGTGGCACAGGTCACCCTACAGGTATCAGAGTATGGCAGATGAGCAGGTGGCTCCGCGGATCAGGATTCGAGACCTGGCACAAGCCAGGGTAAGTTATGGTTACCGGTGCTTACACATACTACTCAGGAGGTAGGGCTGGAAAGTGAACCACAAGCGAGTCTTCCGGCTTCATAAGCAGGAAGGTCTCATGATGTGTCCCAAGAGACCCAGGAAGCATGTCTCTGCCTGCCGACGTGTCGGAAGACCTGTGGCTAACCATCCTGATGAGAGCTGGTTTATGGATTTAATGAACGACGAGCTGTACAATGGCCAGAGAATTAGGCTGTTAACGTTAGTGGATAACCTTACCCGTGGGAGTCCGGTAATAGAGGTGGCCGAACGCCTGGGTGGTCAGAAGGTGGTGGAGATGTTGATGAGGTTGGCCGAAGAGAGAGGATTACCGAAGACGATTAGATTGGATAATGGTCTGGAGTTTACTTCGAAGCTACTTGACCAGTGGGTCTACTTGAACGGCGTAGAGCTTTACTTCAGCCGGCCAGGGAAGCCCACGGAAAATGCCTTTATCGAGACATTCGACAGCCGCTTCCGGGCAGGAATGCCTGAATGAAAGCTGGTTTCTGTCTCTGGAGGATGCCAGGGAGAAAGTGGAGACATGGCGACAACACTACAATGGAGAAAGGCCTCATGGAGCCCTGGGAAACTTGGTTCCAGTAGAGTTTGCCGAGGCCAAGGTCATAAGTTGAAAACCCGTAAAACTCTCGTTATAGTTGGTACAAAAAAGGGGCAAGTCCAATTTTACAGGAGTTTCGCATTCATTGTGGACCTATTTTTGGGGGCAGGCCAACCCCTTGACTTTTTCACCCGTAAGCAATATTATGAATACTCAATAGCGCGCCAAATACCGAATATTCTCAATCGTGAGTCTTGTATTAGTAAAGGAGGTGGGACAGTAAGAGTAGCGGTTAGTCTAATCCAGTTTTCCTATTTTAATGTAGTAGACTGATAACAGGCTGAAAAAGCAATAGGAAAAAGGCAAGATAGTGATGACAGACGACGAAGTTAAGAAGATTCGGCGGCATTCATCTAAGAATCGAGAGATAGCAAGGCAAGTCTTCAGAAACGAAAATACCACCCGCGGCATCGTGCTGGTAGCAATTATAATTGGTTTTGGGATTCTAACCAAAGGCTACACAATGACGGTGCGTAATACCACAAACATTATCGTACAGAGTTCTATCAGGGGCGTGGCCGCCATAGGTCAGGCCTTCGTTATTTTAACCGCCGGTATTGACGTTTCGATTGGCGGCATAGCGCTGGTGACTCTGTGTCTGGGTGGGTTTATGATGACTGGCGCCACCGGTTTTCCGGCAGGGCCTGTAGGGCTTATGTTGGTGGTCGGCATGGCTATAGGGGCAACCACCGGTTTATCCGTATCTCGAGGCAATATGCCCCCGCTGATAATAACGCTGGCGGTGTGGGGAATTCTGAGAGGGGTCTCTCTTCAGATTACCGAGGGACATACCCTTATTGGCTTTCCCGATGAAGTGGCTTTCTTTGGACAGAGAACTATCGCTGGAGTACCAGTGCCCATCATTATTTTTCTGGCGGTGGCCGCGGTTGCCTATTTTGTTCTCAACCACACTACCTTTGGTAAATCCGTCTATGCCGTTGGTGGCAATCTAGCTAGCTCCTGGCTCTCCGGCGTAAATGTCAAGAACGTGCTGTTTTCGGTCTATGCTATTTCTGGCTTCTGCGGAGCACTCGCCGGTTTGATAACACTGTCACGTACCATGGCGGCAGGGGTGGGGTTTGCCTATAACCTTGAGCTAGATTCCATAGCCTCCGTGGTCATTGGTGGCGTCAGTCTAGCCGGCGGCAGGGGTAACGTTATCGGGGTAGTAATCGGAGCTCTGATAATCGGTGTTCTTAACAACGCCATGTCTGTCATGGCCGCAGGTTCCGGCATCCAAGATATAGTGAAGGGGGTGATAATAATTGCTGCGGTGGCTATTGATTATCTCCGTAGGCGGTAGACACCGGCACTGATTTATGACCGCTATAACACCAGACAGCAACCTTCTGTTTTTGTGAGGGCAAAGTGATTGAACAGTAAGCAATAATTATCTGAGGTAATTTATTAAAAAGGTACAAAGCATGACAGAGGCTGAGATTAGAGAGAAAAAGGAAGCTTCTCGGGCTAGAAGAATGGCCAAAGGTGTCTTGAGACATGAGAACTTTGTCCTTGGCGTGATTCTAGTCGGAGTGTTAGGGGTTTTTGGGGGTTTGTCTAAAGGCTACTCTGTTAGCCCTACTAATATTATAAACATTCTCATTGCGAGTTCGACCAGGGGTGTGGCAGCAATAGGTCAGGCCTTTGTTATCTTAACCGCCGGCATTGACCTTGCGATTGGTGGCATAGCACTTTTTGCTTTGTCTATGGGAGCAATGCTGATGGTCGGTGGCGCTAGTCTTTCGGTAGGGCCGACTGTGGCAATTGTTCTGGTACTCGGAATAGCTATCGGAGGAGCTAATGGTCTATTAATCTCGCGTGGCAATATGCCGCCACTGATAGTAACGCTGGCTATGTGGGGGATACTTAGAGGGGTGTCCTATCAAGTTACTGGTGGACGGCTCATTAGCCCTCTGCCGGAGGGAATAAATTTCATTGGACAAGGGCGTATCGCTGGGGTACCAGTAGTAATTATTGTTTTTGTAGCAGTGGCCATAGTTGCTTATTTTGTGCTTAATCACACCACTTTTGGTCGTTCTGTGTATGCCGTTGGCGGTAGTCCAACAAGCTCCTGGCTCTCCGGCGTAAATGTCAAGAACGTGCTGTTTTCGGTCTATGCTATTTCTGGATTTTGTGGAGCACTCGCCGGTGTAATAATAATGTCACGTACACTGGTGGCTTCGATGCAGTCTGTACCTTACCTTGAGCTAGATGCCATATCCTCAGTGGTTATTGGTGGCGTCAGTTTGATGGGCGGCAGAGGCAGTATTATCGGGGTGGTATTTGGGGTTTTGATACTCGGCGTTATTCACAACGGCATGGGCGTAATGGCAGTAGACCCAGCTTTTCAGGATATGATAAAAGGTGCAATAATATATGCCGCTGTCGCCATTGACTCCAGACGTAAACGATAGAAGGAGGTGATGCCTATCGGCAAAACTGATTTATTTTTGCAGATAAATTCAAGTGAGAAAAAGGAGAAAAAAAGTGAAGAATTCCATTATACCATTAGTAGCCGGGGTTATGGCAGCTATCCTGATCTTTGCGGGATGTGCGCAACCGGCACCAGCACCAGCACCAGCACCAGCACCAGCACCGGCACCGGCACCGGCACCAGCACCGGCACCAGCACCGGGACCGGGACCAGCAAGTCAATGGATGGGGGAACCAGAGTACGGATGGGGGAACCCAGTGAGGCGACAACCAACAGTCGACCCAAGCAAGCTAGTACCGAACCCAGAGAATCCTTTTGCGGACTTTGGAACAAAGCCTGATGGCACCCCGTACTACTTTGCCTATACACCTTGCTGGAGCGGTAATGACTGGATTATAGTTACCATGGAGCAGTTCAACCGTTACTGTGATATGGCTGGCATACGTACCTCGATGCATGACCCCGCTTTTGATACTATGAAACAGATAGGCATGCTTGAAGACCTAATCGACAAGCAACCAGATGCTGTTTTGATTCACCCGGTAGATGGTAAGGCGGTTGCCCCCACAGTTGACAAACTCGCTGCTGCTAATATTCCTGTCTTCCATCTCGACGTAATAATTCCTAGCGACGGCATTGTCGCTTATTCGCGCCACTACTCTACCGACATGGGGAGAGCCGCCGGGAGATACGCCCTAGAAATGGCGGAGAAGCTGGGTAAGCACCTCAATGTCTACATAATCTATGGGCTGATGTCCATGGAAATAGCAATAGAGCGTGGCGATGGATTCATTGATGCAGTATCAGAGAGACCTGACCTTGTTACGGCAATTAAGGGTCCTGATTGTGGCTGGACACATGCCCCGGCCACAGATGCCATTATGACAGCCTTCCCCGCCAATCCTGAATACAACGCTGTCTACGAAATGGGCAGCATGGGTAAAGGGGTTGTCGAGGGATTAAGGGCTATAGATAGGCTCACTGAAGTAGGTGATCCCGACCATGTCATTGTCATTGCTAACGACGAGGAGAAGGCAGTCTGTGGCATGGTCGAGGAACGCTGGATTGACGCTGTGGTCACCCATTCCCCTCATCACGAGATTGACACCGCCATGAAGCAAATGTTCACCTCTGTTATCCTAGGTAAGCCGGTAGGAAATATTGTCACTCTGTCTACCACACTGACATCAGAGGACGCAGGGACACCGAGATGGGGCGTGACCTGGGGTGTGCTCATGGCTGACGAGGTACCTTGGGAGGAGTGGCCTATGCTCGACCTAGGAATGATCGAATGGCCACCTAAATAATAGCAGAGGAGTAAAGTGCGGCAGTTTAAGAAGGGCTACCGTGAGTAATGTCTTTGGAATTAAGGAATTTCAAAAAACGCCATCGAATTGTGCTCTAGGTAGCCCTTTCTTGAGAGAATGTTGAGTTACCCATTCCATTTGAATAGAAAAAGAAGATGTGTCTTCTTAGAAACTACTAAATAATTGAATGAAGAGACCTTTTCTACTTTGATGGGTGGAGGTTTTCATAACGGCAACTTTGCCCAAGATGATACAATTGGCTCTTTGAGATGCATCTGGGAAGCATCCCAGGAACCAAAGGTAGTGCCGTCACCCTAGGGGTTATTTTTGATTGGGGGAAGCACACGTAGTAGTTAATGCTAAAAAGTTGCAGTGTTGCAATAGATCGCTTTTCTGAGTCAGTAAATAATAAATAAAACGGTGCTGTAGGCAGGGTTTATTAGATCTAAGGCGAAACCTACCTAACGTAGAACCCCTCCTACCCCACATCAAGAATTGGTGTAGGTACTATGTGTTGCTTAACTATGTTGGTGAGAGTTTACCTGTGATCGCACCTTTCAGCGAAGCGTTTGACACGGTCTAAGATGTAACTAGAAGATGACCTGCCCCTAAAAACTAGTTCAGGTATAATGCTAGTCCGAGGGCTAGAAAGGGGGCATAAATGGTCGGAAAAATCTTAACAATAGGAGGAAAGGTATGAAAGCACTAAGATGGTATTCTAAAGGAGATTTGCGTTATGAAAATGCTCCTGAACCTTCTGCCGGGCCAGGGCAGGTGAAAGTAAGAGTTCATTTTACCGGCATCTGTGGTTCGGATTTGCACGAATATCAGACTGGCCCCATTCTTATTGACCCAGAAGCGGCTCCACTAATTCTAGGGCATGAATACTCAGGTAGGGTAGCAGAGGTAGGGCAAGGGGTGTCTAGCGTTAAGCCGGGAGACCGAGTAGCGGGAGACTGTGTTGCTTTTTGCGGTAAATGCTTTTATTGCATGAGAAACATGAGCAACCTTTGCCTAAAGCCCCGTTACGTCGGTTTCAATACTAATGGCTCCATGGCCGAATATATAGTTGTTCCAGAGTCTATCGTTTACAAACTTCCTGATTCTATTTCTGATGAAATTGGGGCACTGGTGGAACCTTTGGAAGTTGGTTTCCATGCTGTTCGACAAAGTAGGCTTCAGATAGGAGATACGATAGCTATCCTAGGCGCAGGTACTATTGGCACTTGCACCCTTCTTGCAGCTAAGGCAGCCGGGGCAGCTAGAATACTCGTTGTGGAAATATCCAAGGCAAGAGGAGAGAGAGCCTTAGGCAACGGAGCTACTGCCATTATCAACCCCAACGAGGTTGATCCTGTGGAGCAGATTCGTAAACTTACTGGCGGCCTGGGAGTAGATATCTCATTTGAGTGTATTGGCTTACCCTTCACAGGGCCCTTGGCTGTAGCATTCGCTAGGAAAGCTGGAACTGTGGTTATCGTAGGCATGGCCACGGGGCCTAGCCCAGATTTTAACTTCTTTGATATTTGGTTAAGCGAAAAATACATTGTAGGTTCCAGTGGTTATGTTCGTGGTGACGCATCCACTATTACGGAGCTACTGACCAGCGGCAAGATTGATCCAAGTAGGCTTATTACGGGGAAAGTAGCGCTTGAAGACGCCATTGAAAAGGGATTTAAGGAACTGGATAATAATCCAGAAAAGAACCTGAAGATCTTGCTCGAAAGCTAGTAGCTGAAGAGACTAGTTGGCAAAATAGTCACTGAGCTTTCAGTTGCTTCCCCCGGGTACTCAAATCAAGGAGGAGGGTATTACTGTGAGAAGCAGTTCTATGTGGCGTTTGTTTGTGAAACGAGACATAAAGGGGGATAACCCATAAGAAAGGAGGACTAGAAAGGCAGATAAGTCATATTTAGAAAAACAAGAGACACAATTTGTCACTGACCCAAGACTTAAGAAACGGAGGGCTTATTATGGATAATCTGGCCAGTCATGTTGAAGTCAATCTAATCTTGACCGAGTTTTAGGTGCAGATCATTTCGGATGAGGTGCAGGGGAAACGGTATAGGCTTGAGTAGCCATATGGGAGATGCTATATAAGATGCCGGGTGTTACTTTGAACATAGATGTGATCACTTCATCCTTAATGCATCAAAATAACGACGCGACGTAACATGAAATATCAATGAATACAAGGAGGTAAGAAAATGGGCTGTCGTAGAATAGATGGCAAGGTAGCAATTGTAACTGGGGGTGCATCAGGAATAGGGCGGACAACGGCAATCCTGTTCGCTAAAGAGGGCGCAAAAGTGGTCGTTGCTGATTGTGTAGCCCAAGGCGGAGAGGAAACGGCTAAGATGATTAGAGAGGCTGGCGGTGAGGCTATATTTGTTAAAACCGATGTCACCAAGTCGGCCGATGTTGCCAGAATGGTTAAGACAACGGTGGATACCTATGGCAAATTGGATATTCTCTATAATTGCGCTGGTATTCAAGAGGAAGCTGTCCCCCTACATGAATGCAAAGAGGAGGATTTTGACAGAGTTGTCGCCGTTAATCTTAAGGGGGTATTCCTGGGAATGAAGTACGCTATCCCCGAGATGCTCAAGACTGGTAGAGGGTCAATCATCAATCAAGGCTCTACGGTCAACGTGATAGGCATCCCTAATGTACCTGCCTATTCCGCTTCTAAAGGAGGGGTAGCCACGTTATCGATGGAAGCTGCTGTAGACTATCTGCGTCAGAATATCCGTGTTAACTGGACTATGCCTGGACTGATCGCGACTAAAATGGTAACGGACGTAATACTAAAGGGAGATAAAGAGGCCATAGAGAGGGTCGGAGCGAACCAAGCTCTGGGGAGGTATGGCACAGAGGAGGAAATCGCAAACTTAGTCCTGTTTTTAGCTTCCGATGAATCTTCCTATATAACCGCCACGGGTATAAGGATCGATGGTGCCGGTACACAAGGCACCAAATTCCTATAGTAGATTCTGAAACTCCTTAAGCCTTAAAGCATAGCGTTATTAAGAGACAGCGAGGACGTGTTGGAGCCCGATTTCAGCATGGTCTTCAGTCAAGGCAATATGACTGAAGGCATCGTCGAGGGGCTCTGCAGCGAGCTGTTGTTTGTGTCGTCAGCATTTAAGGCACAACTTCGTAAGGGACAGTTTGAACCACTACGGATAGTAAAGGAAATACAGATACACTGGTAACTAGGTCACCTGCCATTGACTACCCTTTTCGTCAACTCGTTTACTAACTCAACGAGACGAGGTAATACGATGCCAGAGTTGCTTGAAAGAGGCTGGCATCTTCAAACCGTCGTGCTTGGCCGTTCTGTCCATTCCCCCTCACCCAGATTAGCGTCGACCGATTTTCGTCTACGCTTCTTGTCAACATGATAACCTTGGCGGGCGCGCCACGGCACCTGGATGATCACGTAGACATTTGTCCTTGCCCGTTTCTGAATGATAGAATCGCAGATAGGGAGGTGTCTTGATGGCACAATCAAAGCAGTCTGCCGATTTGGTAAAGCAAAAGGCTGCAGAACTAGGTGCGGATGTCGTGGGCATCGCCCCTGTGGAGAGATTCGAAGCTCTGCCAGGGTCCGATGAATCGGGACTAATGGGTTACTTGACGACAAGCGAGACCATCTCTCGTCTACTGCCGTGTGCTCGAAGTGTCATCGTCATCGTCCTTAGGCAGCTCACCGGTGTCATGGAGACTAATGTCTCCGATGTTGAAACCGCATATCCCTTTGGCAATTTTGGCTATTGGCACATAAACTGCAGCTTGAGCAATATCTGTTACAACCTGGCGCGATGGTTAGAGGACCAGAGTTGGACGACACTACCTCTAGGGCCTGCCCTTGCCGTGCGTTTCCATTACAAGGTATACCCAGGCAAGAAGCCCGTGACGCGGATGAGCAGCATTTTCGACTTGAGAAGGGCAGCCGCATTGGCTGGGGTCGGGCGAATAGCAAAGAGCGAGCTGTTGGCAACCCAACGGTTCGGAACGAAGGTCAGATTAGGAGCTCTGATCACCAGAGCACCACTTGAAGGCGACCCTATGCTTGAGGGGTCCCCGTGTCCCGAGGATTGCACTGTATGCGCAGACGCGTGCCCAATGGGTGCCATCAACGGGGACGGCACGGTCGATGATGTTAAGTGCTACTCCGATTGCGGCCGCAGAGGTATCACCACCAGGCAGGTAGTGGAAAGAATCATGGCAGACTATGCCCTGGCTGAGCAAGGCAGTACCTACCTGGACCACGACAACCGGATGATAGACGGCTACGGGAGTAGGCTGTGTCGGGTCGTGTGTATGGCACTGTGTCCGTTAGGCGAGAATCAAAGTCCGCTCCTGTTGGCCAAAAGCAAGGAACGGATAAAGGACCGAAGAAAGATCAACTTGGCATAAGGAGCCAATTGAACATTCCATCGGAATGTTACCTGAGCCATCGGCCAAAAGAAGGCTGAGTTGATACACTTAGACTGCGAGGCAAGTAACTGTTCTGTAAACGCCCGTTGTGGTTCGTATTCGCTCGTCCACCAATGCCATAATATCGCTCAGGCTTTCTGCCTCTAACTCGGCGATGATGTCGTAAGGTCCAGTGACCCGGTCAGTAGACTTCACGCCGGGGCCCAGTTGCCTCAATGCTGTCACCACGTCCGTTGCCTTGGCTAACTCTATTTCCGTTTGTATAAGCACAAAAGCCCTGACTGACATCCCGTCTCCTCCAGCTTAGCGCATTCATCATGCTTAGCAGCCCGGTTCCCATTTCAAATCCTAGCTAAATGGGGCTCGACTGTCAATCCGTGCAAAACACAGAGCGTATAACTCCTTTTGCTGGCTGACATCTTAGGGCTTTATTTTTTCAGGATTTAACCATCGTTCTCTGGAAGCTTATTTCTGCGAAGAGCCCTTTGGTGTCAATCGGCATAAACACCCCTTTTTCTCTTGAGACAGCAGTCCCTTGATGATCAGCTAGGCATAAGTCTGCCCCTTCGATTCCTTGCCATCATACCCGAGCGCTACACATTTCGCTAGAAAGTGCAACCTAAAAAGGTTCCTTTATTAGTTAGCTAATCATTTTGGTAAATTGTCGGAAATTCCTTCCACCCATGTTAAAAGATAACCGGTAGAAGGGAAACCGCTTGGATGTCTATAAGTATTTTCGGCTTCTGTTAATCGTGCAACTAAATTTTGCACATCATTTTCTCTAATTTGGAGTATCTCAAGAAATCTTGCGGCTAGATAATGGGCCCTGCAGATTTGAACACTGTTTGCGGTTTGACGGAAGACCGGTTGACCACCCCTTCCGAGCCCTTTCAATTCTGTTTCTCCATATTTTTGGAAATTAGACTGAAAATTATTGCTAATAACAGTATGGCAGACTGGGCAGTCGCAGACATCGGAATAGTATTTTGGTGTAGGTATGTTAGCTATTACTGTCTGAATATCAGCGAACATAAATGCTTTATGGAGTGGAGGGAAATAGTACTTTGCTTGTGGAACTCCTCCTCCCACTACAGGTATCACGTTCCTGTGTTCCCCGTAACCTACACTATGACATAACCCTGTTAGTCCAAATTTACTTAGAAGAGCTGAAAGGTAGCCTCCATACATGTTATATGTAGGACGCCCATCAGAATACAATTTCTGTACAAATTGAATAAAATTACCTACGTCTTGCCTCCCCATCGATTGCTCAATCTGATCGCTAATCCAAATAAAAAAACCGTCAGCTTTCGTCTCACAATATAATTTAGCAACTTCCAACAGCGTATCTAGATCTTGTAAAAGAGTTTGGTTAATCAATACAACGGCATACAGAGGTAAGTCAGGCTTTTGAGCGACAGCGTCGTTAATTAACGTAATATTTGTTGGATGCCAGCCTAACGATTGGTCAGTGAAGAAGTAAGGGCTGATTAAAACTTTGGGATGGATATTTCCTCCAGGTATCCTCAGGGGGCCAGCTTGTGGTTGTTCTTCTCCCAACCTTTGTTGCTGGTACGCTAGGATACTATTTACTGCCTTTTCGCGCACCGTTTTATTAGAGAAATCATCTGGAATAAGAGGTCTAATGCCAACCGCCTTTGAAAAGGGCTCTCCGTAACGTTCGGCTAACTTCTGAAATGTACGTTTTACGGATATGGTTTCCTGACCGGTTTTTTTATTGATTTTTGTAGATTGCAGATACTGCACAGGTAAGGCAAACGCATAACTTATCGGATCGATTACATAAGGTTTATTATCAAGTGATTCTACTAACGATAAGCTAGCAGCTGGAGTCCCCTCAACAAGATTCGCATTTAATAATAACGTATCAAAAAGAGGTTTCATCCAATCAATATAGGATCGTTCAGCATGACTCCCCATACGCAGCAGATACTGTGGTGGATTCGTCTCAGATAACATTTGCAGACTCCCATTTATTATCATATCTCGCGAACAACACATCACCTCGTAGATGGTCAACGTAATCATTTTTTTTATAAGTAGATTCGGGCGCTGGAATCACTGTTGAAATATCCCACGTTTCAGGAGATGTTTCAAATGTCTGTATAGCTAGTAATCCGATGTTCTCGCGATCGAAATTTTTACGGGCAACTTGATGTGCCAATCGACTCGGTAAAGCAACAAAGACCTGATCCGCGCACATCAGGTAAGTTCTTGCCTGTAATGAAGCACGTTTCCAGTCGTGAATTTTTGTTTCGATAGCGATTGTCGCCAACGTGTCTCTATTCACCGCGAATAAGTCAATTCTTTTACTAAAGAACTGTGTTTCGGACATGACAATAAAGCCTTGTCTCATTAAGTAAGCTCCAACAGCTTCCTGAAGTTGCAACTCAGTTATTTTCACTCAATGTACCTCATAGCTTTTCTTTCATGTCTTCGGCGCGCTCTACACTTCTAATACGGAAGGACCAAAATATTATGCTCAAAATAAAAATTACAAAGGAAAGACTGAAAGTAGTCGAAATAATTGGAGGATCTGTTCCAAATCCAACTATTAGTGCGATAAAAATAATCTCTGCAATCAGGCCTGTGGCACCACATCGAAGTAGATATCTTCCACTTTGTTGGGCAACTTCTCGATATTTATACGCAGTCGCAATTTTTTTAAAGCTAGGTTCTAGTTGCTCAGAAAGTGTATCGACTGTGCCTTGGTCATCTTCACCATATTCCGGGGGTTCATGTTCAAATACATATATAACAGTGGGAACTATTGTGTCAGATATTGTTCTCTGCGTAATGAATTCGGTATCCTTGTCAATGCTAGATTGATCCTCCTGCCTAAAGTTTTTACCTGTAATTATGGAAAAATACACGAGGAACGCTGTCAGCAGTGCAATAGCAAGAAATGGATCCATTACATTTACACCCTATCAATAATTTCCGATTCTACGGCTGATTCAGGGTATTGTGTATACACATAATTTAGTAATCGACGTAATGTCATTCCACCGTACAATCGCTTAACTCCGACTAACTTGCTTTGGAGGGCCTCACGTTCACCGTGGGAAAGTTGTTGCAATATTTGAACTGCCGCATCTACTCCTTTTGGTGTTAGTCTGAATACCTTTTCCTGTGAGTCTTCCTCTCGTAATGCGTCTGCATCGTTTCCAATTTGATAATCAAAGACAGCACGTGCTTCTTCTATGTCTGCCCTTGAAGCAGAATGATCTCCGAGTCCGACAAGCGAGGGTAGTGAAATGGTCCCTATTTTAAATGCCTCGGCGTGTATTGACTTACTTCTGTTCTCAATAAATTTCAAATTCTCAAGGAATGCGATATCATCGTATAGTTGGCTAGCATAAGGACCAAATTTATATGCCTCGAACGTAAAATAATTACTGCTGAATTTTTCTATATCTTGCTCGCGTTTCAAAATGTAAAGCAGCTTCTGGAGTCTTGTAACACCAGTAATAGGTTCACAATCCACTCCTTTAGGACCAGCAGCCTGTAGCAACAATACCAGTAATTCTCGCCTGTCTACTGTCATTGTGTGGACCTCCCGTTAACGTATTTTTTGTTTTGACGCCTGATATTCTGTGATTGCTTTAAAATGACTTTCGTCATATAATCTCCAGCCCCTCCAGTCTCGAGGAACACTAGGGATGAGACCTTGAGCCTCTAAAGAATACAACGTTTTCTTAGATATCTCAAGAAGATCACTCAGTTCTCCGGCTCTATATTTCTTTTCGTGGTCCGAAGTCACCATGATTATTTCCTTTTTAGTCTATTTAAGACTACTATTCCTAGTAACTAAGGTAAGTATGATACTTATATTCTCTATATATGGTATTATTTCTATATTTACTATACCATACGATTGTCAATAAAGCAATAATACAGGCACTGGAATTGTGGTATGGCGGTATGGTCTATAAATAAAGAATGCAACTTGATATTAATTGGCACTCGTAGGGTAAAACTTGGATAAAAAGGTCCGCCAATTATTACGCCTGATGTATAGGCGTGGAACTCTTGACTAAAAAAGGAACCTTTTTATCCCTAAGGTAACAAAACGTCATTCTGTGCAATGGGGTAACCACTCATAGTCGCTTGCCACACTCATAACCTAAACAGTGGTTTGAAATTTTGCCACGCTATGAATTCCTTTTCGGCAGGCCTATTGGGTCCACCGCATTAAGGTTTACCTTTTAGCTGTTGAATGATTCTCTTAATGCGATTTGTGTCAGCTATTACCCGGTTCAAGAGGATATCGAGTTCGGCTCGTAACTTGTGCTTCTCCTGGTAGGGTGACATTGGGTGCTCCGTTGCTAGGTAGCCAGCAAGAGTAAACAACTCGACCTCCTTAAATCCTAAAGGTTTGGCAATCTTGCATAAGACTGTGGCAGAAGGATATCGCTGGGCCTTCTCTATGCGACTAAGGTGAGCTTTGGATACCCCTGATTTAGCAGCGAGGGCTTCTAGTGTAAGGCCTAGCCTTATTCTTTGCTGCTTGATTAGACTGCCTAGATTTTGAGTGTCGTTCATTTCACCTTAATACTAATCGCCTAGCAAACCTAAACATTATCCGTTTGATACTCGTGTTATACTCCTCACTAACGCCCCTGTCAACACATACGGCTGAGGCTTTGACAGCAAGATGTATTCCTTTTGATTAGTAAGCTCGACTCAAATGGCCCAATTCCATCAGTAAATAGTAATGGTAGAAGTAGTAAATTGGTAAGGTAAAGTTAGGATTGTTAATCTTGACATAACCCATAAGGGGGAGTAGACTCCCCCATGTGAGGGATTGTTAGCCAATTGGCGACTAATAAGATAGAGAGAAAGGAAAACTAGAATCCCAAGCAGTAGTTACCTGAGGGGGCATTGAACTGCCACCTGTAAGTGGGCACTTGGATGGCAGCGAGCCAACAGTGAAACCGACCTCAAAAAGGTCGGTTTTTTGTGTTTGTAGAAAGTAACCCAGAAGGAGGTGATTAAGTTCTACAGATAAACAGCAAATCCAAAATACCCGATGCCCCAGGTCGAGGGGCGATAAGGCATAAAAAATAAAAGAAAGAAGAGAGAAAGAATGAAAAGGAAAATATTTAGTATCTTGTTTGCCCTGGTACTGGTGCTCAGCCTGAGTCTGGTGACAGCAGTGCCAGCTAGCGCAGCGACGCTAAATGTCCCATCAGCGTCCTATCCAACTATCCAATCGGCTATTGACGCCGCTAACCCTGGCGACACTATCAATGTGGCGGCGGGGACCTACACCGAGCAGTTGCTTATCCAGAAGTCACTCACCATTACAGGTGCAGGAGCAGGAACAACCACGATTCAAGCTCCAGCTCCTCCCAGGGCCGGGTCAGTCGTCGAGGGTGGTAGCACATGGGATTACATTATTGCAGCCTATCCATCGAGCGGAACAATCGACGTAAGGATAGAAGGTTTTACCATTGATGCTAACAGCCAGGTTAAGACCGCAGGAACTGCTGGTTTAATCGGGGTATTCTTCCGTGATGTGGATGGTACAAATGCCGGTCTTTATTCCTGCACGATCGGGAATTTCGGAACTACAGCCTATGAAAGCTGGGGCATTAGAGTATATGGCGACTCTGATCTGACCATCGACGATAATACACTCAGCGGTTATACCAGAGATGGCATCGTCGTTAATGGAGATGGTGGGCCTGGAGCGGACCCTGACGTTGAAATAACCGACAATCATCTTACAGGGTCAGCGACTCCTCTTAATGGCATCCAGATAGCCTATGGAGCCATCGCAACCATAGCCGGCAATACGGTAGAAGACCACACTCGCTCGAGCCCTTGGGCAGCAGTCGGCATACTAGTTAAGGAGTCAGACGGGGTGACTATCAACAGCGGTAACACGGTCGAAAACTGCCACTATGGACTACTTCTGTCACAGTCAGACGGCTGCACGGTGTCCGGGAACACATTCACAGAGAATGTTGCCTATCACATAACCCTGGACAATTCGGACGGCAATACGGTATCAGCCAACACGATAACAGGAACGGCAAGTGGAAGTGAAGACAACGGAATTGGCCTAGCCAACGGTGCTACGGGGAACATGATTAATGAAAACATTATTACTATGGCGGCTATTCCTGAAACCTTCAGTCCACGAAAGTTCATCTATCTAATATACGTTCAGGGCAGCGTGGGGGCTGGAAGCAATACCATCCAGAACAACTACCTCTATGGAGGAACACGTGCCATTCAAATAGACGGTGGAAATACCGGCACGACAACTATTGCCAACAACACCATTGGCAATGCTGGTCCTTCATTTGCAGGCATATATCTTAATGGCGGCAATGCAGTCATCTCCGGAAACACCCTCACCAACACCGTTCGTCCGATTGAATTCTGGGGTGCAATAGATGTGACCATTACCGGTAACACCATAAACGGCTCCACATTTGATGGGATCAATTGCGGACTCGCTTCGGGAGATATCACTATCTCGGGCAACGAAATCTTCAACATACCTAACGGGCCGTATACCGGGATGTACGCGATTCACTGCCGATGGGGTGCTGATGACGCTGTTATTGACGACAACGAGATATACAACTCTGAGAGGGGTATAGGGATAGACTCTGGATGTACCGGTGTCGAGATAAACAACAATTACATCCACGACAATACTTACGTGGCGATTGAAATTCATGAGGCCGTGGACACCATTACCTGCAACACGCTAAGCCTTAACAAGAGGGGGATTGAAACCTGGAGTCCTATCACAGCTCACTACAACAACATCCTGTTCCATATCTATGGCGGGCTGATACTACACGGCGTTTCCGATGGCACCGATGCCACCAACAACTGGTGGGGCGATGCATCTGGTCCCTACGTTGACTACCTTCTTGGCACAGGAACAGGTACATTGATAGTGACAAACGGACACTCATTCAACTTCGAGCCATGGTCCTTCACCCCAGACCCCTGCGAAGCGAAAACGCTGGGATTCTGGAAAAACCACCCGGATTCTACAACGGTAGTATTTGCTCTGGGACCGCCTGTATTGGGTACCTATAACGTGCCCGATGCCTCTGCGGCAATAGTCATGCTAAAGAGCGCAAAGGCAAAGAATGCCTATGACATGCTGGCCGCTCAGCTCATCGCGGCGGAACTGAACAAACTACATCTGGATCACCTAAGTATCGATAGTAGTTGTTTTGACGCCCCGATAGCCGCTGCAGATGCATTCCTCATTGCGCAGAGTTATACCGGTCCTGGGTTCGCCAAACCAAGCAAGGCAGACAAGCAAACGGCAAATGGGCTGAAGGACGCACTGGATTTGGTCAACAACAACGGATGTGGCGGATGTTTATGCGAGTGGGACTAAGGTCGCGTTGTCCTGCGTCCCAAGTAGCGGTTGAAGTGGCCACGGGCAATGGCTGAGGAGGGTAGGTTAGAAGAGGGGGTGCCAAACTAGGCATCCCCTCATTGTTTCTATAGCAAAGTACTTTGAGTGGCCATGGAAGATGGAGGGTGGCTCTACCTTCTTGAAATGATACAATATGCCCTCCGGCTTCAAGGCTCGGCTCCACTCCAGGTTGCATCTTGGTTAGAACGGAGACCCCTGGTGCAAACCCCTCAGGACTTCGGGCTTCCTCCGTAACTTTTACCAGTTGCACAATAAGCCAAAATGTGCAGTGAGGTAACAAACCGTTATGATGTGGACTATCGGAACAATGATTAGCTATTTCATGTTCTTTTTGATATGTTCGTTGAGGCCCGCGAATCCTACCTTCATTACCTCCGAGTGGCCCTTAGGTATATTTATAAAGGGTGCTAAGATTCGCAACAATCTAGACGGGCGGCAACGCCAGCGATAACTTACCTTAGTATTCCCATCGACCTCCTCGAGTTTCCATATGCCTTCCCCCCGGAAATCGCCTTCCACATATTGAAAGTGCCATAACTCGTTCTTTTTAGTCTCAATAGTCTTTACTGTAAATTTGGTGGTACCCCTGTGATGTACGGTCAGATCGATAAGTGCACCTGGTTGGTCCACAGCACCTCCCTCGCGTGGCTTTGCCTCAACATGCGGCATCCACCAGTTAGTCTTACCGGAATATTCAGCTAGGAGTGCTTCGTAGACAACATCAGGTTTTGTATATATTATCGCCTCATCAATGACATCATATTCAGCCATCTTTCACCTCCTGTTTTCACAGTTCCCCAAAACAGTAGTGTCTCTTCTCAATCTACGCTGGAATGGTGTCCGTAAACTCCTATTGAGAAACCATTTAACGATCAATCGGGAGAATCAGCAAAATGGGTGTGAGGGCCAACACCACGAAGAGTAATTTTCTCCGCTACTTCTTTGTTAACTGTGCCTCTATACCCTCGAATATCTTTTCAGTTGTTTCCATGGCAACCAGAGGATATACCTTGAAGTTAACAAGACCGGACATAGGAAATGTAGCTAAGTCTTCAGCTAGTTGTTCCGCTGATTCTACATTGTGAATACAAAAGCCTCCCATGAGGCCTCCGGCATGATCGGCAAAGGCATACGCAATCTCGCTCCTTCCTGATTCATTCATTCTCTTAGTCCAGGCAAAGGTCTCCTTCATAATAGGAAACCACTGTTCAGGTGGCATGGGTGGCCCACCGGGCACCCCCTCAATTAACATGAGAAACCTCATTTCTACCTCCTTTCTTTTGGTGCTGGCCCCCTCAGTCAGGCTCGGATATATCTCAGTCTAATACCACCAAGTCTTTTCCAAACCAAAAAGGGCACCAGTCACCGCCATTAAGTCAGCGGTTCCAGTGCCCTTTCATCGTCCCTACGCCTTCACATACGATATTCTAATGTCTTTATTTGAGACGAAGGCTCACTAACACTTGCGAGCTATGTTTACTATTTTGCCTGCATAGCTTGAAGAGCCTTCTCAAACTTTGGAAGAGCGACCTCCATCTTTTCAACCGGAATCGTGTCGGTTTCCCAGCCAAGCATATTCATTTGTTCCTCAAGGGGCATTAATGCCTCCATACTCGGAACCTCCCATATGCAGACAATCATGGAGAGGCCACGAGCCGAATACGAGGCTATCATCTTCCCCCCCGGCACGATTTCCCCAGGGTTGGCCTCTAGCTTCTTGCCTATCTCAAGGCTAGCAGCCATCAGCTCTGGTGGCAATAGTCCCGCTGGTTTGTGGATAAGAAGAACTTCCATAGAATTTTACCTCCTCATTCAAAATTGTTTTGACCGCCCTAGACCTAAGGCATAGCCACTTCGACATTCATTTATATTTTCAGAAAGTTATCACCCCCCTTCATAAAACATAAAACTGACCTTTTGAGGTCGGTTTCACTATTGGCTCCCCGTCATCCAAGTGCCCACTTAAGGGTGGCGGTTCAATGCCCCCTCCAATCTTATTAAGTTACAACAATACCTGAATCAAACTGGTACTAGATACCGCTTTTTCAGCAATACTAATGCTTTTCATCATCCCCTATCACCTCTCAATCCAATACTCTATTCTGGATTGAGTTTATATCCCCACATTTTGATTCTACTCCTATTTGCTTGATTGTCAACACCCTTCCACTAGTCTAGGAAGAATAATAGCTTATACTAAAGCTGCCTCTCGATATTTCTACAATTCCTTAATCTCCTGCCTAACATAGGCAATAGGCCCTTGGCCACCAATTAGGTTGGCTAGGGCGACCAGGCAGGCCCTAAGTCCACGCCAGGGCTATTAGTCAGCCGGGTCTGGTTGGAGCCATCGGCATCCATCACGTATATCTCCCAGTTCCCATCCCGGTTGGAGTAAAACGCTAGGCGAGAGCCGTCAGGCGACCAGGCAGGCCCATAATCCCGGCCAAGGCTATTAGTAAGACGAGTTTGGTTGGAGCCATCGGCATCCATCACGTATATCTCCCAGTTCCCGTCGCATTCAGAGGTAAATGCCAGGCGGGAGCCGTCAGGCGACCATGTAGGCCACCCTTCCAAGCCAGGGCTATTAGTAAGACGAATCTGGTTGGAGCCATCGGCATCCATCACGTATATCTCCCAGTTCCCGTCGCATTCAGAGGTAAACGCCAGGCGAGAGCCGTCAGGCGACCAGGCAGGCCACCCGTCCTCAGCAGGGTTATTAGTGAGGCGGGTCTGGTTGGAGCCATCGGCATCCATTACATATATCTCGAAGTTCCCATCCCGGTTGGAGTAAAACGCCAGGCGAGAGCCGTCAGGCGACCAGGCAGGCCACCCGTCCTCAGCAGGGTTATTAGTGAGGCGGGTCTGGTTGGAGCCATCGGCATCCATTACATATATCTCCCAGTTCCCGTCCGGGTCGGAGACGAATGCGATTTTGTCACCTACAGGACTAGGCGCAGCTCGAGGCTGACAGCCAATTGTCAACCCTAATATTGATAAGACAAACATTACTAGCACGAAGAAAACTATAATCCTTTTCATCTTACTGCCTCCTCTACTCCCTAACCTCATCCCTAAAATATAAAACCAACCTTTTGAGGTCGGTTTCACTATTGGCTCCCCGTCATCCAAGTGCCCATATAAGGGTGGCGGTTCAGCGCCCCCTCTTCTGCCACATCATCATATGCGATATTCTATTTTAGGGCTTTACCATACCCCTGATAATAGTGATTGTCAACACTCTAGTAGGCCTTAATTTAGAAGCACCACAATACAACATTTGTGTATTTTCAGTACAAGCACAATGCTTTTTATGGTTTTGGATATTTGGTAGGCCTATTTTGCAAATGACGGCGTCTAATTTGAGCTTGTAGGTTAGAACAATTGACAATAAAGCTAGTGGTTTATTATGAGACAGGGAGTAAGTAGGCCAAGAGTAACAAGTCGTCA
>SDBS01000751.1_pt1 | contig 32349 bp, 34 predicted proteins | sample 2277091 | NCBI WGS metagenome assembly SDBS01 (sample SAMN10404972, study PRJNA504765) | marine sediment metagenome | isolation source: marine sediment core GS10_PC15, 163 cmbsf | place: Arctic Ocean: Southern Knipovich Ridge | collected 2010 | reverse complement strand
CCAGCAAAAGTTGCTGTCCAATATTTCCTTTACCCCGGCTACATTTATTTTCCTCTTCTGAAGAAGGCATTTGACATATTCTAACCGATCAATATCGCGTTTCGAGTAGAACCTGTTCTTTCCTATTCGCGATGGTTTTATGATGCCCTTAGTCTCCCACAGACGTAAAGTAGCTGGGCAAACACCCAGCAGTTTTGCAGCAATTCCGATGGTGTAAACAGGTAGAGTTTCCTGTTCTTTCACAGCTAAATCCGCCTACAGCTTTCTTGATAAGCTACTTATTGTCCTCATTATTATATATTATATCGAAATCATTGGCAAGCAAATTCTCTCTTCGTGGAGATTCTTTTCCTTCCTGCAAATCCCATCTTTTTGTGGAGAGAATTTGCATCTCGTAGATGAAAGTTTTCAGGCTTTTATTCCCTTGGGGAGTATTTTTTGCAAGGTAGGAAGCATAAAGAAATCCAGGGTCCGACAAATAGCCCTAGATACCGTCACTCTGGGAAAATCATTGCTGAGTTGTCGCCTTGGGTTGGAGCTTATTTCTATTGGTAAACGCTGGATCTTGCTTTTCTTCTAGTTTTGCCAGTTTTTCTTCTACCTTTCTTATTCTCTGCACCAGGATATTCACTGCTTCGGTTACCGGGTCAGGCAGCTTGCCGTGCTGTAGGTTTATGAGGGGTTCTACTAGAGGTTTCTTGCGCTCTACTATCCGGCCGGGCACTCCCACTACGGTGGCACCCGGAGGGACCGGTTTGATGACGACTGATCCTGATCCGATGAGGGCTCCATCCCCAATCTTAATGGGTCCCAGGATGGTAGATCCAGCACCTATGACTACGCGATTCCCAATGGTGGGGTGACGCTTCTTCTTCTCCGGCGTGGTCCCTCCCAGGGCCGCCCCTTGATACATAAGAACGTCATCTTCGATTTCGGCAGTTTCCCCTATGACTACCCCCATCCCATGGTCAATGAAAAATCTTCTTCCGATCTTTGCCCCCGGATGAATTTCAATTCCGGTGAGAAGACGATTTATGTGGGAGATGAATCGGCCCAAAAAGCGGAAATTGTAGGTCCAGAAGTAGTGGGCTATGCGGTGCAGCCAGATGGCATGTAGGCCGGGGTAACAAAAGATTACCTCTGCCAGGTTCCGTGCTGCCGGGTCTCTATCAAAGGTAACCTGAAGGTCTTCTTTGATTTTATCCCACATTTTGGAGATACCTCCTTGAGGTTTACGGCTGTTTTTGGGAATATTAGATATATACGCTCATTTCGTCAATTCTCATTTTCCCTGGATCTTTTCTCTTCCTACAAAGTCCTTGCCACAGCCTTGCTCTCGAGGGTCTTCTTGCCTGAGATAGTTTCCTTGAGACTTGTATCCTCATTTTTGCCACAATTCAGTTTATGTACATAATGAATTTCGTCAAGTATTTTTTGGCAGTTTTGGGCCTTTCAGAGCATGCTTGACGGCGTAGATGGGTAAGATAGAATAGGCACGCTCTATTTCGGCAAGAAAACTGCCAGGCCTGGACATAATGAAGGAAAGCGAGTATCTCTCTACTATCTTAAAAGGCAGGAAGAGCGGAAAGTGAAGGAGGTGTTTGGATGAAACTGAAAAAAGGGCCCACAATAATCATCATTTTGTTGATAGTCATCTGTATTGGCTTGACCTATTTCTACCTGTCCTACAGAAAAGAGAAGATACAGCGGGAACGGAAAGTAGATTCCGAGAGGCTTTATTCATCCCTTGGCATTCAAAGAATTGACCCACCTGAAGAAGCTGAAACTTTCACATTGAAAACCCTGAAGGGGGGAATGGCGAGTCTTGAGGACTACCGAGGTAAGCTGATTTTTCTAAACTTCTGGGCTACCTGGTGCCCGCCCTGCCGTGCAGAAATGCCCTCCATGCAGAGGCTCTGGGAGGAGTTCAAGGAAGAAGATTTTGTCATCCTGGCCATTAACATTCAGGAAGAAATCAAGCTGGTGAGTTCCTTTATGAACGAAAGAGGTCTTTCCTTTCCTGTCCTCTTGGATGAGAAGGGAGAAGTGGCACGTAGTTATGGGATCAGTGGAATCCCCGCTACGTTTTTCCTGAATCCTGATGGAGAAATAATAGGTAAAGCTGTGGGGGCGAGGGATTGGGCCAGTGAGGAATCTTTTGGATTGATAGAGGAGCTCCTCTTCGAGGTACTACTTCAGGGATAATACGTTTTCTTGAGAGGGCAAGGAATTACCATCCTGCCGCTGTGAAGGGGAATGTCGAGCACAACCCGTATTTTGCTGAAAGGGTCTGTGTTGTGGATGATTAGAGAGGAAGAAGAGAGGTGCAAAAGGAGGGATGGGGATGGCTGTCAGGCCTGAAGAGATTGCAGCATTTCTCGATAAGGAATTAGACATTTCTTCCATAGAGGATGAGTCAAAAAATGGTTTGCAGGTATGGGCTCCGGCGGGCATAGAGAAGGTCGCCCTGGCCGTAGATACCTCGATGGAAACCTTCAGGAAAGCCTGGAAAAAGAAGTGTCAGATGATAGTTGTCCATCATGGCCTTATTTGGGGTGGTATAAAATCAGTGAAAGGGGTAATGTACGATAGAGTCAAGTTTCTTCTGGACCGGGAAATGGCCCTCTACGCCGCTCATCTTCCTCTGGACAAACATCCCGAGTTCGGAAACAATATTCAGCTCTGCCGACTCTTGGGTCTTTCGTCGTTGAAAGAATTTGGGTCCTACCATGGAACGATGATTGGTTTAGAGGGTGTGCTTCCCAAAAAGACGCGAGTTCAGTCTATTGCAGATCTTTTGAGGGAGAGACTTTCAGGCGATCCTCTGGTTTTATCTTTTGGAAAGGAGATGGTTTTGCGGGTGGGCGTTGTCTCGGGAGCGGGATGCACTGCTCTATCCGAAGCCATTGCTAGGGGATTAGATTGCTTCGTTACGGGTGAGGCGAACTACGCCAGCTACCACGAAATAATTGATGCCGGAATAGATGTGATATTTGCTGGGCACTATGCCACAGAGACACTAGGCCTCAGAGCATTAGAGAGTATTTTGAGGGGAAAATTCCAGATTGGAACGGTATTTATTGATATTCCTCCACCGGTTTGAAAAATATGCCGTACCTCGCCTTGCCTTAGCAAAGAAGAGATTCTCAAAAAAAGGCCCTCAGCTAAGGGCCGAGTTGCGTCAAGAAGTAAGACAGACCTTCCAGTTGGATAGCAAGATCCACATTCCTGAGTTTGATATGGTCAGGAACAACGATTCTGATGGGAGCAAAGTTTAGAATTCCTTTGACTCCGCCCTCTACCAGTTTATCGGCTGCCTCTTGAGCCGCCGCCGCCGGTGTGGTAACAATCCCAATATGTATTTTTTCCTGAGATACGAACCTGGGTATCTTTTGCACATTTTGGATTGTTACTCCCTGCCAGGTTTTCCCCACCTTGGAAGGATCATTGTCAAAAGCAGCCTTTATCTTGAACCCTTTAGTTTTGAATCCGGGATAACCCAAGAGGGCCGATCCCAATTTTCCCACTCCTACCAGGGCTATTCTCTGGTCTTTATCCAATCCAAGGATATGGGAAATCTCCTCTATGAGCTTACCTACCTTGTAGCCCTGGCCGGGAACTCCGAATTCCCCAAAATAGGCTAGATCCTTTCTTACCTGGCCGTCCGAGGTACCCACCAGCTCCGCCAGTCGCTGGGAAGATAGAATTTCGTCCTTATCGAGCTTTTCTATGGCCCTAAGATAGATAGACAGTCGCTGTACAGTTACTTCTGGTGTCCTGAATCTGGGCATTTTCCATCCTCCGTCTTCTGTTCCTATCTTTCATTTCATTCTGGGAACCGCCCACTAGAGCTTGCCTTCGCAACGTCCTGCACCGAGCTCCTTTTGGTGAAAATGCAGCTGAAACGGGCGAAGCCTTACCCAGGGATTATGCTGACAGAATATTCTGAATTTCTCGAAAAAACAAATGTTTGCAGCAATAGAAAGAAATAGAAAAGTCAACAGATCCTGGGTAGCTGCTCGCCTGTCAGCATGTCCACTACCCGCCGGGTACCTATTCGTGTTCTCAGATAGACTTTACCCTTGGCCGCGGAAACCACCTTTCCCACAATCTGGCTCTCCTTTCCCAGGGGATGTGATCTTAAAATGGAGAGTAGTTTCTTTACCTCCTCTTGCTTAGCTATCAGGACTACTTTTCCTTCATTGGCAAGATACAAGGGGTCAAATCCCAGCATTTCGCAGATGGACGCAACTTCTTCTTTGATAGGTATCTTCTCCTCCCAGAGTTCGATTCCAAAGGCTTGCCCCAAGGCTATTTCGTTGAGGATACTGGCTATTCCTCCCCTGGTAGGATCACGCATCATCTTTATGCCTTGCGAGTTCGATAGAGCTATTCCAATGAGGTCATTTAGAGGAGCGCAATCACTTTTCAGCTTGGTCTGAAAATCAAATTCCTCACGTCGCGAGAGAGTGGCGATGGAGTGATCTCCGATAGTTCCATTGATGAGGATCCTATCACCGACCTCAATTCTTCCCGGTGAGAGATTATTTTTGGTTTTCACAATTCCCACTCCACTGGTATTAATGAAGAGGCCATCAGCACCTCCGTGTTCCACCACCTTGGTATCCCCGGTGATAATCTGAACCCCGGCTCCCTCAGCTGTTTCTTTGATAGAGGAGACAATTTTTTTCAGGGTAGAAATCTCCAGTCCTTCCTCGATGATGAGAGCGCAGGAAAGAAAGAGGGGGCTTGCCCCGGCTACGGCTAGATCATTTATCGTGCCGCATACAGCGAGTTTTCCTATATCTCCCCCTGGGAAAAAAAGGGGCCTGATAACGTAAGAATCTGTAGTAAAAGCCCAGCGAATTTTCTCCTTCTCAAAGATGGCGGAGTCGCCCAATTCTCTTAGGAATTTGTTGTCGAAGCTTTGCAAGAACAGGTCCTTGATGAGCTCATGCGAGAGTCTACCGCCGCTTCCATGAGCCAGAAGAATTTTTTTCTTCACTCTTCTCCCCTCTTAGAATATTTATAATAGGCGCCGCAGGTTCCTTCACTGGAAACCATGCAGGCTCCCACTGGATGGGAAGGCGTGCAAACTCTTCTGAAGAGAGCGCAATCCCGAGGGCTGTTCAAACCTCTAAGAATATCCCCACAGATACACTCTGGATGTTCCCTGCTCTTTGCCACCTTGACGGGAAGCTGTATTTCAGCATCGAAAGAGGAATATTCTTTCCTTATCTTCAGTCCGCTCCCCGGGATTTCACCTATTCCTCTCCACGAGGTGGATTTCTTTTCAAACACCTTCTCCATGAGCTTCTGAGCCTTGAGGTTTCCCTGGTAGGTTACTGCTCGGCGATACTCATTTTCCACCCTGGCCTGGCCGGATTTTATCTGGCCAAGGAGACGATGAATGCTTTCAAGAATGTCCAGGGGTTCAAAGCCGGCGACCACACAGGGAATGAGGTATTCTCGGGCCAGGAATTCGTATATCTTGCTTCCAGTAATAGTTGACACGTGACCCGGGCAGAGAAAACCGTCAATTCCGATCTGGTGGTCCTCCACCAGGGTTCGCATGGCAGGAGGCATTATTTTGTGTCCCGAGAGGACCAGATAATTAGAGACACCCTCATCAGAAGCCATGAGGATGGAAGCAGCTACGGTAGGCACGGTTGTCTCAAACCCTATGCCCAGGAAGACAATTTTGTTTTCCCGATTCTTTTGAGCTATCTTTATGGCTTCCAGGCTTGAGTATACAACCTTCACCTGGTATCCCTCAGAGGTTTCCTGGGCCAGGCTGGATCTCGATCCGGGAACCTTCATCATATCACCAAAGGTAGCTATGATGACTTTATCCTGATGACAATAGGCGATGGCCTTGTCGATGTAATCATTGGCGGTGACGCACACCGGGCAACCGGGACCGGAGATAAGACGGAGCTTCTCCGGGAGAAGTTCCGTTATTCCATAGCGGAATACCGCCGTGGTGTGAGTTCCGCAGACTTCCATTAGAGAGATTTCTCTGTCTATGTCCTCCATAAGCTGGTGGATTTTTCTGGCCACTAGTCTTGCTGGCTCTTTTTGGCGAAACTCCGTAAGATATTTCATTTTCCTTACTTCGCTCGGCAGCTCATTCACTAGCTTCTTCCTCCAGACTCCCCAGAAGCTCAAAGAGCTCCTGGGCCTCTTCTTCGTTGATTTTGCTAATGGCAAACCCGGCATGAAGAAGGACATAATCTCCCACTTTGACCTCATCAAGCAGCATCAGGCTTATTCTTGTCTCGACTCCTCCCAGCTCTCCTCTGGCCATCCTTCTTTCAATAGAAGTTATTCTTACTGGTATGGCTAAACACATTGGGAACTGCTCCGATAGTGGGCAACTACTGCCTGGCCCAGGGAAATCCCTCCATCATTGGGAGGGACCCGATTATGAGTGTAGACTTGGAAATCGGCCGATCCGAGGAGAGAAAGAACCCTTTCCAGAAGATACATATTCTGAAAGACTCCTCCACTAAGAGCTACACTATTCAAATCCGTTTTTTCCCTTATTATCCGGCAAATCTTGAGAATAATCAGAGCGAGGGTATTATGGAATCTGGCAGCTATAGCTCCTTTTTTTTCTCCCTTTTCCAGATCAGCTACCACAGATCTAATGGTGGGTCCAGAGTCAACAATGAGCTTTTCTCCTTCTCTCAGGATGTCGAAAGGATAGCTTCCTTTTTCTTTATCGTCGGCTGCCATCTCCAGTTCCATGGCTGCCTGGCCTTCGTGGTTTATTTCACTTCGAATCCCAATAAGGCTGGACACCGCATCAAATAGCCGACCTACCGATGAAGTCAGGGGACAGTTTATTCCATTGCCTACCAACTTGTCAACCATTAAGATTTTCTCTGGATCTACGTTAATCAAAAGCTTTAAGGCAAGCTCAAGGGCGTCTTCTCCAAAGGCCCCCTTCAAATGAGAGAGAGCCATTCGCCAGGGATTCTTAATAGCCTCATCGCCCCCCGGCAAGGGGAGCTCTTTTAAGTGGCCAACTCGAGTGAAAGATAGGTAATCGGCCACGAGAAACTCTCCTCCCCAGATGTTTCCATCTTCTCCCATACCCGCCCCATCGAGCGAAACCCCGATCACCCTGCCCTGTATTCCTCTATCTGCCATAAGGCTGGCAATGTGGGCGTGGTGATGTTGAACTCGAATGAGGGTTGCTCCCTTGCCCAGTTTCTTAACATAATCCTCGGCAAATTTAGTGGAAAGATAATCTGGATGTAGATCGCACGCCAGAATTTTGGCATCAGTATGAAACAACTTCAAGAAGTACTCTATCCCTTCCTCAAACGAGATCAAGGCAGAAAGATTCTCCAGGTCTCCAATGTGATGAGAAATAACGGCCTGATCACCTCGCGCCAGACAAAAGGTGTTTTTGTGCTCCCCTCCCACAGCCAGGATGGGTTCATCAAAGAAGGCATCAACTTTGATGGGTTGTGGGGCATATCCCCGGCTGCGGCGAAGGGGAATCTCTTTTCCCTGGAATACTCTCATCACCGAATCATCACATCTCATCTGAATATCCCGGTTGTGCATGAGAAAATAATTAGCGATTCCCTTGAGTTTTGGCAAGGCTTCCTCATTCCGATAGACTATGGGCTCGTCGCTTATATTTCCGCTGGTCATAACCAGCGGACGTTTGATTTTCCTGAGAAGGAGGTGGTGCAGAGGAGTGTAGGGAAGCATGAAGCCGAGAAATCTATTTCGGGGGGCTATTTGCTCTGCTGCCAGGGGCAAATTCTGTTCCTTTTTTCTCAAAAGAACAATCGGTCTTCGCGGTGAAATCAAGAGAGTCTTTTCCTCTTGGTCCACATGGCAAAATTTCCTGATCGTTTCTAGGTCCGGGGCCATCAGAGCGAATGGTTTATCTTCTCGATATTTCCTCTTCCTCAGGGTAGCTACGGCCTCAAGAGAGGTGGCATCACAGGCTAGATGAAATCCTCCCAAGCCCTTAACTGCAACCACACATCCCTTCTTAAGCAGGTTGGCCGCTTCCTTGATAGGGTCATTAGCTTTTAGCTTTTTTCCCTCGGCACTAAATAGGCTCACCTGAGGGCCGCAGACCGGACAGGCATTGGGCTGAGCATGAAATCTGCGATTTGATGGGTCCTCATATTCTCCCTGGCAATCCGGGCACATTCTGAAAACTTTCATGGTGGTACGAGAGCGATCATAGGGGACGTCCTGAATGATGGTGAATCGGGGCCCGCAGTTGGTGCAGTTGATGAAAGGATAGTGAAAGCGGCGATCATTTGGATCAAAGAGCTCTCTCAGGCAATCATGACAGGTCGAGATATCGGGCGAGATGGGGACTAGTTCTTCCTTTTCCTTTCTGCTCTTCTTAATCTCAAATGCACTATAGCCCACAGGGGCAAGTTTTTCATATTCTATTCTTTGAATAACAGCCAGGGGTGGAGCAGAGGTCTTTATCTCGCTCAAAAAGCTCTTTATTTTTTCTCTTTCCCCTTCTACCTCTACCTTCACTCCGGTGGTATTATTCAGAACAAAACCCTTAAGAGAGTATTTTTTGGCTAAGGAATAGATGAAGGGTCGAAATCCTACCCCCTGTACTATTCCGCCAACATCTACCCGGAATCTCACATTTTTCCTCTGTTCTGATTTACTTTGCTCTGATTCGAGACGGGTAGTGAGTGGGTTCTGATTCATTAGTTTAAAGGGAGGACTTCTATTTTCCCCATTCTTCTTTCAAGGTACGCTGTTTTCTGCACCGGGGGCAGAGGAAGGTAAGTTGGTCAAAGCGGGAAAGAGGTACATCTTTCCCTCGCGGTACCCTTTTCTCCAGAAGCTCTATTTCCTCGTGCGAAGCCAGAATAAGGCTGGGATTAGAGAAAGCACGAGGACCTAATCTCGAAATGATCCAGCGAAGATGCTTAGGTGTGGTGATTGCATCCCCGCAAAATTCACAGAATATAAGTCGGTCCTCAATCGTAACTACACATTCCTTTCTATCCAAAGTGGCAAGGTCGTACTTCTGGGTGAGAGAGATTCCTCTTTCAGTAAGACAGTCTCTGTGGCACTGGCCACAGAATTGACAAATGTCGTAGTGAAGAATCATTCTTCTTCTTCCTTCAGGAGCACTTTCCTCTATAACCTCTATAGCCTGGGCCGGACAAACATTGGCACAGACCCCACAGACCACGCATTCCTCCTCGCTGAACTCCGGCTTACCCCGATAGGACGGCGCTGCTGGTGAGGGAACCTTGGGAAATTTAGTAGTGTATGGGCCTTTGATTAAGGCCGTTGCAGCTTCTCTTAATTCCCGCAGTTTTGGGTACTTCATAGAGCTTCCGTTTTTTGAGATACTATCTGTCGCACCCTATACCACCTAACTTTCTTTTGCCTCTTTCTTGTCCTCCTGGTATCTGTCTACCACGCTCTTTTCCCACAGCTTAATCCCAGCTTTGTGGGCAGCATGGGAGATGGCATGAGCAGCGGTTGGACCGCTGAGCGCCACGAAAGCAATGGCCAGGAGGGCTTTCCAAAGAAAGCCACTCATAAGAAAAACTCCAAAGAGAATAAGGCAGGTTCCCAGGGTGACACATTTGGTTGATGCCTGCAGTCTATTATAAACATCGGGGAGCCTCACCAGCCCAATGGCGCCAAGAAGATCAAAGAATACTCCGATCAAGACGATCACCTTTCCAATAAAAACTACGGTTTCACTCATCGAACTTCTTTCCCTCCAGATATTTGGCCAAGGTGAGCGCTCCAATAAAACCTAGAAGAGTCCAGGCAATAGCAATATCCATGAAGTATTCACGGGGGGTATATACCACAAACAGGGCGCAGAATCCCACTACCAGGATTCCTAGGATGTCTACCGCTACTATTCTATCAGCGGAAGTAGGACCTCGAAAAACCCTGTACAGACAGAGAAAACAGCTCACAATTAACGGGATAAAGAAGACAAGGGGAAGTCGAGGAATCATTCAAACACCTCCCTGAGGATAGGTTCAAATCGGCTGACAATCCTTCGCGTGGCCTCTTCTAGGTCTTTAGAGTAAACCTTGATGCAGTGGACATAGATATAACCATCATCGGTTAAGGCTACTGTCATAGTACCCGGGGTTAGGGTGATGGAGTTAGCCAGAGCTACTCTAGCCACTTCGGATTTGAGAGTTGTCTTGACCTTGACGATTCCCGGCTCAATGGGGAGATAAGGATGAAGAACTCGGTAGGCAACATCCAGATTGGCAAGAGTGCAGTAGTAGAGGAATATGGGAATATAATACAGAAAATAGAGGAAACGTTTAATCTGGAAAAAATGTTTGGGGCGCTGAGTAAATAAATCTGCAAACCAGAAACCAATGATAATGGAGATAAGTATTCCAATTAGAAGGGACGGATAATAGATGGTCCAGGTAAGAAGTAGCCATACTATGAAACTAACCAGAAAAAGCACCAATTTCTTCATCCTATCCCCCTAGAACAAGACTGCTGTATCTAGCTCCTTCTTGCAAGACCCTCACCGCGGGTTCCAAGATAATCTTCATAATGGGATAAAAGAAAATCCCTGCTCCTATGCAGATTATTGCCAGGACAACCATGGATGCGCACATAAGAGGTGGAGCCTCTTTGACTTTCTCCAAGCCCTCCCCCAGCTTACCGAAAAAGGCGTACCTTTGAACCTTGAGGTAGTAGGCGAGGGTCAGCACGGAAACCAGAATTGTAATGACTCCCAGAACGTATCTTCCAGCATAAATGAGCCCCATAATGATGAAAAGCTTACTCCAGAAACCATTCAAGGGAGGAATTCCTGAAATGGATAAACTCCCAATAGTAGAAGTTGCTCCAGTAAATGGCATTGCCTTGCTCAGCCCCCCCATCTTCTTTAATTCTCGGGTTCCGGTGGAGTATTCCACCGCCCCGGAATTCAAGAACAAAAGGGCCTTGAAGGAGGCATGGTTGAAAAGGTGAAAGAGGGCTCCTAGAATCCCCCAGTAGTTACCACACCCCACTCCCAGCATAATCAACCCAATCTGGGATATGGAAGAGTAAGCAAGGAGCCTCTTAAAATCGTCCTGCTTTAGGGCCAGGAGGCCTCCTCCCACCATGGATAAGGCTCCCAGGATCATGAAGATCCAGGAAAGCTGGATATTCATGCCAAAAACATTGAAGAATATTCTCAGTATGGCATAAATCCCCAGAGCTTTTATGAGCACCCCTGATAACATGGCCGAGATGGGGGCAGGAGCACTGGGGTGGGCATCGGGAAGCCAGGCGTGAAAGGGAATTATGGCCGCCTTTAACCCAAATCCTGCCAGGAAAAGAACCATGGAGAAAGAGATTAGATTTCCATTCTGTCCCTGCAAAATTGTTCCCACATGGGCCATGTTGAGAGATCCGGTGAGAGAATAGATGAGCGCTATGGAAAAAAGAATAAGCACCGAACCCACTGAGCCCATGACCATGTACTTGAAAGAAGCCTCCAGTTCTTCCGCTTCCACTCCAAAAGCAACAAGAGCATAAGATGCAATGGCAGCAATTTCCAGGAAGACAAAAAGATTAAAGAAGTCTCCAGTGAGGACCACTCCATTCATACCAGCCAGCATCAGGAGAAAAAGGCCATAGTAAGTTGACTTGGCGGTGAACTTTTTCATATAGCTCACCGAATAGAGAATAACCAGGAAAGCCACCAGATTAATAATGATGAGCATAAGGAGGCTCAGTCCATCAAGGACCAGGTTTATCCCCCAGGGAGGAATCCATCTGCCCATTCGGTAGACGAAGATTCCTTCTTGGGAAAGAGGAATGATTAAGGCAAAGGAGAGGATAGCCAGCATCAGGCTGACGGCTGTTGCCAGTGCATCGCTGACAGTTTCTTTAAATCTACCCAGGAGGACCACAATAAAGGCTGATCCTAGGGGAATGACCATGAACAAGGGAATTAGTGTCATCTCGTCTCCTTGGTCCTCTAGCCTCTTAATCGGCGAATCTTGGTGATGTCGAAAGTCTTGTATCTATCGTATACCCGCATGCAAAGGGCTACCATGAGAGCCAGGGTAGCAATGCCAATAACTATAGCGGTGATTACCAGCGCCTGAGGCAAGGGGTCAACGAAACTCACCTTCTCCGCTCCTTCAGTAACTATGGGAGCTACAGCTCCAGCTTTGTACCCCACCGTAATGAGGAAAAGATTCACTGAGTATTCCATGATAACAATTCCCATCACTATCTTCAAGAGATTCTTCTTGATAAGTACACAGTAAAGACCAATGAGAAACAGCGCAAAACACAAAAAGAACAGCATTCTAGTCTCTCTCTCCTTTCTCCAGTAGGCGGAAAAGAATCAAAGTTAAGAAGACGGCGAATATTCCTCCTCCCACCTTGAGTCCAATACCAATATTATAGAGGGGAATAAAACCTCCCGACAGGAGCCTAAAGGGCTCTCCCTTAGGGAGGAAATTTAAGAAGAACCAGCCACCAAAGACAATTCCAAGAGTGGCCAGGATAAGAAAAATCAAGGCTCCCGCACTTTCCATTACCGAGGCGGTAGATTGTTTTAGCTTTTGGTAGGCTATTTCTTTTCCGAAAGAGAGGGTGAGGAGGACAAAGGCAGAGGCAATGATTACTCCTCCAGGAAATCCTCCTCCCGGACTGAGGTGTCCGTGCAGGATGATGTAAATGCCAAAAACCATGATGAGGGGAGATACAAACCGGGTAATTACCCTTACGATAAGGGTCATTCCATTCTTCATTTTGCCTTCCTTCCGATGTTTCGTAGGACTGCGAAGGCCCCCAGGATGGCGGTGAAAAGGATAGTGGCTTCTCCCAGGGTATCGTAGGCTCTAAAGTCCAGAAGTATAGAAGTAACAAGATTTGCTGAACCGGTCTGTCTTAATCCTTCCTCGACATAGCGCTGAGAGACCGTCATTAAAGGGGAGCCAAAAGGTGGAAGATCAGCTAAGGCCCTGTAAGCAAAAAAGGCGAATATAACAACAAAGAGGGCCGTGACCCCAATGGTCAGGGTTTCCCGTTTTCCTTTTATGTCCACAACCTCTTTTCCTATGGATACCGCTATTATTAAAATAACCAGAGCCAGGACTTCTACCACCATTTGGGTAATAGCGATATCGGGAGCCTGCATATAGAGAAAGGCTACCGCCAGAGCCATCCCCACCACCGCCAATGAGATAACAGCGGAAATGAGATACCTGGTATGTACAGCTACCAAGGCCCCTACGATCATTAGTGTAATCAGTAGGTAAAGTTCCATCTCCGGCATACATCGCTCCTTATTCAGGTTCGCTCAGCGCAAAAAGACTAAGAGTAGAACGATAATTCCCAGAAGACACCAGGCAAGATAGGAGTGGAGGATTCCAGTGTGAAGGAACCCCCCGGCTCTGCCCAATAAAAGGAAAAAGTTGGCTAAGTTACTCCAGGCAGAATCTATTGACCTATCCAGGGCCAAGAGAACAGTGGCTACTCCTTTAGAGAAGCCCATTCCCCACCGAGAGAAGTCCAGCTTCCCTTTGTCGGCTAGCCCGTAAATCCTTTTGAATCCAGCCAAATTCTTGACTGTCTCATAGAAATCGACACCGGACACCTTCATCTGGGAAGTAGCTATCTCTCCCCCAATATAGGCATCATCCTCTCTTATTGCGCTCACCTTGCTCAATCCATATATGATGGCTCCCACAACCAAGCCCAATATGATGAGTATGGTGGCAAGTCCTGGCTGCCACCATCCCATCCAGTCACTTACCTGTGGCAGCTGGGGAACGGCTCCTGAGATGAAAAGCCCTAAGGGTATTCTATAGGCTAAGATTCCAAAAACCACACAGAGGGATGCCAATCCAATCATGGGAATGAGCATGGAAAGCCCTACTTCCTTACTTTGAGGTTTTGCACCCTGGACTTCAGCTTTGCTTGAAGGCCCCAGGAAGGTGGCGTGAATTAGTTTCATGAAACTGGCCAAAGTCAAAACAGAACCAAACATGGCTGCCAGAAGCCAGATAATCCAGAGACCCCCTCCAGTTCTTGCTCCTTCCACTATTCCCTGGTAGATCATCCACTTGGAAAAGAAACCGCTTAGGGGGGGAATACCAGAGAGGGATAACCCGGCAACTAGACAGCAGGCAAAGGTTATGGGCATAATTCTGGCTAGTCCACCAGTCTGGCTAAACTCTGTGGTGTGGATTTGACTTTCTACCGATCCAGCTACCAGGAACAGACAACTGGTCCATATAGCAGTATTTAGAAGGTAGAAGAGCCCTCCCCCTATGCCCACGGGATTTCCTGTGGCCAGTCCGACCATGAGATAACCAGCGGCGCAGATATTCAAATATGCCAGCAGGCTCTTCATACTGGACTGCGTCAGGGCCATCAGGGCCGCCACCACAATGGTAAATGAGCCAATGATCATTAGCAGAACACTAACTGCGGAGTTGGCACCTAAGGCGAATAGGTCAAAAGATACGCGGGACAAAAGGTAAATCCCTACGAGTTTGTCCAGGGAAGCGGGCAAGAATGCCATTACCGGCATAGGCACCTCTTCAGAAGCTACAGGTATCCATCTCTGGAAAGGGATGCTTCCTATTTTGGCTATAGCTCCTATGGTTAAGAGTAGGAAGGCACTGACGGCAATCCCTCCCTCCAGAGGAATCCTGAGTATCTCATTTATCTGGAAAGTGCCGCTAATGCGGTAAAGAAGCAAAATTCCCAGGATAAGGGAAAAATCGCCTACTCCCATGGTAATGAGTCCCTTGGTGGCTACCCGATAGGAGCCCAGGGAGAGTAAGCCATACAGGAGAACAGCCATAGATCCCCAGAAGAGGATAAAGACTATGAGGCTGTTAGAGAGAACTGCTCCCGAAGAGGCCCCTATGGTCCACAAAAGGTAAGCATAGTACTCCCTCAGTCTGGGCCTTTCCGCCATAAAACGGGCTGAGTAAAGAGAAATCAGAAAACCAAAGAGAGCGATGAAAACTAGGATCAAGGAGGAGAAATGATAGCTTCTCAAGGTAAACTGGAATCCTTCAACAGGAAGCCAGGGTCTGACAAAAGCAAGCTCTCCTTTAAGGAATATGCTTATACCCAGCACAAGGGTAATTGCAGTCACCCCTACCGAAAGTCCCTCTTTCACCCATTTAGTTGGGATCAAAAGACAAACTATACCTGCCAGCACGGGTAGAAAAATGGGATAAAGTAAGATGGAACTATTCATTTGATTTCCCTTTTATCTCTCCCGCATTTATTTAAGTAAACCTGCAGCTATGTTGGGTAGCACTATAATCTGGCTGATAAAAAGTCCCAGAATAAGGGAGATAATGCCTAAAGTTAACACACAGCCAACCATAGATCTAGTCTTCTCAGATTTATTAGAGGTCCTCATTTTTCCTAGAAAAATTCCGTTAAAAAGCCGCAGCAGATAAAGCATGGTCAGAATAGCAGCTGAGATGGCTAGAGCTGCTATGAGGAAGTGCCCCTCCTTCACCGTGGCCAAAATCACCATCAGTTTGGCATAGAATCCACCAAAAGGAGGAAGCCCCATTATGGATAAGGAGCAGAAGAGAAAGCCTACTCCTGTGAGAGGCATACTTTTCATTAGTCCTCCCAGCTTATCAATGTTCCTCTCCCCACATTGCTGCTCCACTATTCCTGCTCCCAGGAATAGACCCGCCTTTCCCGCAGCGTGAATCATAAAATAAAGAAGCCCGGCCATAAGTCCTATCTTGCTGAGGAGAGCAAAGCCTAAGAGAATATATCCCACCTGGGAAACTGTGGAATAGGCGATGATTCTTTTAATATCTTTTTCCAGGAGAGCGGCTCCTGCTCCAATCAAAGAGGAAAGGATAGCCAGAAGGAGAATCCAGTTCCAGGATACCCCAAAGGTGAAGGGGAAAATGCGCAAAAATGCAAAAAGCCCCACTTCTACCTCCACCCCGGAGAGGATCGCACTCATGGGAGAAGGCGCTACCGAATGAGCATCCGCCAGCCAGGTGTGAATAGGAAAGCAGGCGGACTTAGCGATTATTCCCAGAAAGATCAGGAAGAGAATGGTGTTCAAGCCCGGGATCGAAAGCCCTTTGAGCTCTGTAAGATTCAGAGTCCCCGTCTCGCCATAAAGGAGAACAAATCCGAGCAGCATAAAAGACGAACCAAGGAAAGTCATAAGGAAAGTTTTGTCGGCGATAGCAACTATCTTTTTCTCTCTATGAAATCCCACCAATCTCCAGGTAGTCAGGGCCGCCAGCTCCCAGAAAACATAAAGAAGAACCAGATTCTGGGAAAAGACAACTCCAATGAGAGAAGCAATCATCAGAGTGATCATAAAGTAGTATTCTCGCTGATTCTCATACCTCTTCATATAAGTAAGAGAATAAATGAGAGCTATCATACCCACAAAAGAGAAAGTGAGAGCAAAGATAAGGCTTATTCCATCAGCCAGGAAGGAGATGTTGAAGAATCCACCATTCTGAGAAATGAGCTGGATGACTATTGTCTCACCGGCCGCTATGGGGGAAAGCAAAAGAAGGATAAGGACGAACGAAACACCCACAGCCACCAGGGCCCACACGTCTCTTACCCTTTTAGGCAAGACGAGACAGATGAAAGATCCTATCAGAGGAATAAGTATACTGAGAACAAGGTATGTGCTATTCATGGGATATTCCCATTCCCTTTTTAATCCTCTCCGTTTTCTTCCGGGATAGTCTTAAAAGATCCTCCCAGTTCCATTTCCTTCCTCTTTCCCTGTCAATCACCTTTACTAGCCGCTCGGTGCAGCAGTAGCAAGGATCAATGGCTGCCAAAATTATGGTAGCATCGGCTACGCTCTCTCCAGGCACGGTGACTTTGCAGGTGGGAAGGTTAACGTAGGTGGGTGCCCTTACCTTAAGTCGGACGGGCATATTGGATCCGTCAGAGCGTATGTAGTGGAATGTCTCACCCCGGGGAGCCTCATGGTGCCCGATTCCTTCTCCTGGAGGAATCTCTTTAACCTGGACAGCTATATCTCCTTTCGTGGTCTTTAATTTCTGAAGGCACTGACGGATAATCTTGATGGATTCAAAGCACTCCAGGAGCCTTACCACCACTTTGGCAAAGACATCCCCGTCTTCCTGGGTAATAATTTTCCAGTCTACCAGGCCATAGGCGGCGTAAGGCTCATCTTTTCGTACGTCAATATCCACTCCTGAAGCCCTGGCCGTGGGTCCTACAGCACAGTAGTCAATGGCCTTTTCTTTGGAAAGGATCCCCACTCCTTTTAACCTGGCCGCCAGAACCGGATCATCCAGAACCGCTTTAGTTACCATCTCAATTTTTCTTTCTGCCTCATCCAACCCCTTTGAAAGAGCGGGGATGGCGCCCTCTTCGATATCCTGACGCACTCCTCCCGGTTTTATCATAGCATAATGATTCCGATTACCGGTAACGGCTTCAAAAAGATCCAGTATTGGCTCTCGGTATTTCCAGAGCCACATCCAGAGGGTATTGTATCCAATGAAATGTCCGGCCAGACCTGCCCACAAAAGATGAGAGTGAAGTCTTTCCAATTCCCCCACGATGCTTCTTATATATTTGGCTCTTTCAGGAATCTCGATTCCCGCCAGATCCTCCACCGCATTGCAATTGGCAATGGGATGAGAGGTGGAGCAGATGCCGCAAATTCTCTCTACCAGGAAAACCATCTGGTCAAAGGTTTTGGATTCGGCTATCTTTTCAATGCTTCTATGGTTGTAACCAATGTGAACAGTGATATCGATGACCTTTTCTCCCTCCACTTCCAACTCGAAGAACTCTGGTTCTTCCTGTAGAGGATGAAAAGGTCCTACCGGAATAATGGTCTTCTGATTCACCTGTTGCTCCTCGGCTCCTGTCTTAGAGGATACTTTCCCTCTGGCCAGTCCTCGGCAAGAAGGAGTCTTTTGGGGTTAGGATGATTTAAGAAATTCACCCCTAGAAGTTCGGCAATCTCCCGTTCAATCCAGTTAGCGCCAGCAATTATGGGAGCGATGGACTCTATCTCACAACGTTCTTTCGGTACCGGAACTTTAACCGTTAAGATTTTGTTGAGTTTATCAAAGGCAAAGTGATAGAGTATTTCTATAGCCTCGGGAGTATCTACCCCTGAGGCAACGATGAATCTAGCTCCTTGTTTGGCAAAGATGAAATCGGCCACTTTGGTTATATCTTCTCTGGGCACCGTAATATAGTACCTCTTCGGGGATTTTTCCTCCCAACTCACGATTCTATCCTCAAATTCTGCCTTAATGGCCGCAATAGGATCTGGTGAGCTCATTTTCCCATTCCTTCTCTTTCAAGACCCCAAGAGCATATTCCTAAGGTCTTATCCTGGCGCTAGCTTCTATTCTATTCCAAACTCCCAACCAGCTTCATCACTCCGTCAATGATAGCCTCGGGCTTGGGTGGACAACCAGGAACGTAGGCATGAACAGGTATATGTTTGTCCACCGGTCCCACAACGTTGTATCCAGGGCTGAAGATCCCGCCGCTCAGAGCGCAGGAACCGATCCCAACCACCAGCTTAGGCTGGGGCATCTGTTCCCAGACTAGTTTCATTCTGGGAAGGCACTTTCTGGTCACAGCTCCGGTAACCAAAATAACGTCGGCATGCCGGATACTTCCTACCAGAAGGATTCCAAATCTTTCCAGATCAAACCTGGGAGTCAAACAATCCAGGATTTCTATGTCACAGTTGTTGCAAGATCCGGTAGCGAGATGGAAAATCCAGATCGATTTCTTGAGAGCCCAAAATTTACCCATTGTTCATAGTCCGAACCTTATAGTCCCACCAAAGCTAGTATGAATCCAATAATGGAAAGGGGAAACATCCTCAGCCAGAAGAATTTCAAGGCCTGGTCTATTCTTAAGCGGGGATTGGTATTTTTGACCAGGATTATCAAAATGAGAATCACCAAATATTTAACCACTGACCAGAGGATACCGAGACCTCCAAACTGGAGCCCTCCCAGAAACATAGTAATTAAGAAGATTGGCAGAGTAAAGAGGGCCATGGCCCGGGTAAGTTTGAAAATGGCCAAGGGAGGACCGGAGTATTCAATGTAGGGGCCGGCCATTATTTCCTGCTCTGCCTCGGGAGCATCGAAGGGCACAAGAGTCATCTTGGCCTGAATACAGAAGAAAGCAACAACCAGGGCTATGACAGACGAGATGTGGTGGGTAAACATCATGCCGTTGATTGATTGATGGATAAGAATGGAGCCCAGCTTGATGCTTCCGATCCTGACTATAGGGGTAAAGATAGCCACAATAAAGGGAAGCTCATCAGCCAGAATCATCTTCATCTCCCGGCTCGCTCCCAAGGCTCCCAGGGGATTACCAGAAGCCGAACCTCCCATAACAATGGCCAAAGACGGCAAAATGGAGAGATAGAGAACAACAATGAGGTCCCCCAGGAAAGACTCGTGAGGATTGAGATTAATCTGCCAGAGAATAAGGGAGACCAGAGTCACCCCGATGAGGCCAATGAGAGGAGAGACAAGGAAGCTTATTCTACTGACTCCCCGGGGGATAATAGTTTCTTTACCCAGAAGCTTAAAAAAGTCAACAAAGTTTTGATACCAGGGAGGCCCAACTCTCCACTGAAGACGAGCCGTGATTTTCCTGTCCACCCAGGCTACCAGAAGTCCAACTGCAGCGGTGAAGAGAAAACCGGGAAAGACCACAAATGCACCCATGCTGTAGAGAACCTGACTCATCATGAATTCTTATCCTTCATCCCCTAAGCCTTCTTCCAGGGCTTCATTTGGACGATGATGCCACCGACTAGATGTTGATTCTTTCCTTCTTCAACTTCGAAGTCGCCGTACTCAATAGCTCCCTCGGTAGAGGTATGGACACAGAGAGGTTCTTCTCCCTCCTTGAGCCTGCCTTCACAGAGGTCGCACTTAAGGGTGAGAAAAGGGAACATCTCAAAATAAATGGTTCCAAATGGACAGGCGACGGCACATGACTTGCAACCCACACAGAGGAGGTTATTCCTTTTTATATCCTGACCCTCCGGTCTTTCCAGAGCCTCATACCGACAGGCAGAAAGGCAAGGGGCCTCTTCGCATTTCCGACAGACCAGTTGAAAGGCCAACCACTCCCGAAGGAAGATAAAACCGTTGTTATCGGGATGATAGGGGTAACTACATTCGACTTTCAAGTCTTCCACTTCCAACCAGTGGTCCAGGTTAATGAATAACCTCCTGGGAGTCTTTTTCTTTCGATCTTTTTTTCCCTTTGCCTTACCTTCGTCCATTTACTTTACCTCGAGGTCAATCACGCAGCTAATCCCACATATTGGGGATATTCTTCACCTTTTCGTAGGTAAACACAGGACCATCCCGACATACCAAGTATTTTCCCATCTGGCAATGTCCACATCTTCCCAGTCCACAGGACATATTCTTTTCCATAGAAAGATAGATATTCTGGTGCCCATAGCCTATGTCTAAGAGCTTCAGTGTGGTAAACTTCATCATAATGGGAGGACCACATACCACGGCTATGCTTTCTTTGAAGTTGGATATCTCCTTGTCTAGGTTATCCAGAGTAGTGGTGACTAGTCCTACCTGCCCCTTCCAGGTTCCATCACCTTCATCCACAGTAATGCGAAAAGATACCTTGTCCTTAAACTGAGTTTGCCACTTGTCCAATACTGCGTCTTTATACACTATGTCTTTGGGAGTTCTGGAGCCACAGCAAAAGACTAGTTTCTTATAATCGTCAATGGTATGAGCCAGGGAGAGAAAGAGTGACCTGAGGGGAGCCATGCCTACTCCTCCCCCCACAATGAGGATTTCCCTACTTCTGAATCTATCCAGGGGGTACTCTTTTCCGAAGGGTCCCCGAAGTCCCACCATGCTGCCTTGCTTCAGATTGTGCAAAGCAGAGGTGACCCTGCCAGCCTCCATGATAGTGACTTCCAGCTTCTCCTTCTCATAGGGAGAGGAGGACGGAGTGAAAGGCCCTTCTCCCACTCCAGGGACAGTCAGCTGGATGAACTGCCCTGCCTTAAAGTCTAGGGGGCGCTCTGGTCTCAAGACAAACGTCTTTATGTTGGAAGTTTCGGTGATAACCTGGAATACATTAGTTTTGACGGGGTCATATTCAGTCACTTTGTCTTCTCCACAGAGCCTTTTGAGCGTTCCTTATTCAAATCTTTGAAGACCTTTCTCATATCAATCTTTCCGATACAGACACTGATGCATCTCCCGCAGCCGGTACACGCGTCGAGATTCACATTTTCCGGGAAGAAATAGAACTTACAGAATAGCCTGTTGCTAAATCTGTCTGATAGCTTAGCTCTAGGGTTCGCCCCGCCGGCTACCCGGGCAAAGCCGGCAAGAAGACAAGCGTCCCAGAGACGGACCCTTCCAAACCTCTCTTTCTCCCTCCCATCCTGAAGAAGAAAGCATCGACAAGTAGGGCAGATCTCGTTACACCCGCCGCAGCCTACACAATTCTCCGAATGGTCCTTCCAGACAGGGGAGGAGTAGGTCTCCCTGATCATATCTCTATAGGGACTCTTGACCTCCACTTCCTGGTTTAATTCTTTGACTTTGGCAAGGGAATCAGCCCTTGTTTTTTCTCTCTGGGCAAGGACGTTCTCGCTGGCCGAGGTGAACAAATTCTGGTCCTGATTAACTATAGTCTTGCCCTTTTCTGAACCCACCTCTATGACAAAACCTCCGTCTACGGGAGAAAGGTTAAGATCAAATCCCTCTTCAGGATGGGGATTAGAGCCCAGGAGGGTGCAGAAGCAGTACTTATCCGGCTCCAGACAGTCGCTGGATATCAAGAGGGAACTATCCCTTGCTCTGGTGTACCAGGGATCTGGAGATGAGCTGAATTGGGTGCTAGCGTACACACTATCCAGGGTCTTTAAGGATTCAAGATCACAGCTTTTTACTCCCAGGATTACTCTCTTAGGAGTCTCTGTATCTTCAGGGGAGTTACTCTTGAAATTATGGCTGACTTTTTGATAGGGAGGAAAGAAGAAAGACTTGAGGGGTCGGACAGGCCGATTGGTGTGAAGGGTAAGGTCTTTAGGAGAGGTGGTATCAATCCTCTCATAGAAGAGAAAATCACCTTTTTTTCTGGGAGCGTAGAGGAGATTCTTCTTAACTAGATTCCCCAGAAGGTGGCAAAAATTGGTCCTGCTAATGAAGAAGACTTCCATAAGATTTCCCTCCCAGCCAAATCAAGCTTCTCTTACAACCCCGGTACGTGCCGAGCCTTGTTTTCTATTGGTCTTAGGATAAGGGACATCATCCAGAAGTACGTTCTTTTTGACCTTCGTATCTCGCAAAACAGTCAAGAGCCAATGCTTGCGTTGCCCAAGGACACTCTTTTGCCCAGGTTTGTTCTTGTGACTACTTTCACAAAGTATAGAGGCCACAGACATTCTGTCAAATCTGTGTCAGAGTCTGCCAGCAAACTCTGATTTCTGCAAGGTTGATTATGGTCTATGATGGCTGCGGATTCAGATAGTTTGGACAAAAAGGCCATCGTTCATTCGAGACAAGGAGAAATAATCATAGATCTTACCGAGGAATAGCATGTCACAGCCAGAAATAGGAATGAGAGAGAAATGAATGGGGGAACATGACAGGTACAAAAAAATCATGCCAACTCCGCAGCTGTCTTGCGCCGTTTGTAGGATATCCTGGACAGCCAGATACTCACCTCATACAAAGCAATTCCCGGAATGCCCATCATAAGTTGGGTAAACACGTCGGGGGGCGTGAAAAGAGCTGATGCTACGAATATAAGAACAAATGCATATTTTCTCTTTTCGGCCAAGAGTACGGGAGTGACAATTCCAATTTTTGTCAGAAACAGCACTACCAGAGGTAGCTCAAAGACTATTCCAAAGACCAAAGAGAGCGAGACGATTAAGGAGGTGTATTGACTTATGGTGAGCATTGGTTTTAGGCCGCTGCCCGCAACCGCTATCAGAAAATAGAGTCCTGTAGGCAGCATTACAAAATAGGCAAGCAAGATTCCTGCCAGAAAGAGTAGGATAGAAATGGGAAAATAGAAAAGAAAGGCTCTGCGCTCCCTTTCTTTTAGTCCAACTGACATGAATTTCCATACCTGATAGAAAACAACTGGTGATGCAAGAACAAATCCAGCGTAGAATGAAACCTTGAGTTTTACCAGGAAAGCCTCCAAAGGCCCTATATAATGGAGGTCTAATTCTAATTCTGCCAATCGGTTGCTGGATGATTTCAAAAAGGTAAGAAGAGGATTACCCACGGCAAAAGGGTTGCCTTCTTTGCCCGCCAAGGCGTCCAAGGGGGCTCGGAGGAGATCTAAGATTAGCCCATCGTACAAGAAATAACTAATCATCATTCCAGCAATGACCGCCACCCCGCAAAAAATCAACCTCTTTCTCAGCTCACCTAAGTGCTGAAAGAAAGGTTTCTTTTCTTCTTCCATATCAGCCTCCAATTTTACTGGAGACTCCCCCGTGGCATATTGCGATTCTCTATTAATAATAGCCTCCGGTGATTGACGCAGAGATTTGTGTGACCTCTCAATGAAAAGCTGGTGGATCTAGTTCACATGTGCTCTTTGTTATGTGAGTCTTTGCAGGGATAGATTCCTACTCTAGTTCCTGCATGAGCTTCTTGAACTCTCTGATGCCCTTTCCAACAGTTCGGGCTATCTGAGGAAGTTTTTTGGGTCCAAATATGAAAAAGGCAATGGCAAAGATTATGACCAACTCTGACAGTCCAAGACCAAGCATATCTTCTTCTCCTTTTGGTTTTAAGGTTAGTTTCTACTTAAAGCAGTCCTGATAATCCGTGCAAAACTGAACCGGCTTGAGTTCATCGGCCATTTCAGCTCTTGACACAACAGGAAAAAGAATATGCATACCACGCTGGAGACATTATTTCCAGTTAGTTGTCGTAGGTTCCTAGGTTTTCTTCTTGTTGGAACCACTCTTGGTTGCTTCTTCCTCATCGCTGCTGATTTGGTTGGTAGCCTTTTTGAACTCCTTAATTGCTGAACCTAGAGACTTTGCTATCTGAGGTATCCTAGTCGCCCCAAAAATCAGGAAGACGATACCGAAGATAACAATCAACTCCCACATTCCTAATCCACCAAACATATCTTCCTCCTTTTTAATATCCTCTCTCTACTACGTAGTCAGCAAGGAAACTCAAGGAATCCCTGGACTCGGATTGCTTGAGGGATCTCAATTCTTTCTTAGAAATCTCCCTATATTCTTCGGCCTTTGCCAGGGCGTACTCTATTCCTCCGTATCGTTTTGCCAGGTCCCTCATCTGGTTCAGAAAAGCAGTACCGATTTGTTTTGAGGCAAAGGTGTGCTCTATCAGTTCTCTATCCTTTTTGTTCGCTCTACCGATTGTGGAAATGAGGGGTAGCGTCAGTTTTCCTTCCAAAATATCGCTTCCCAATGATTTTCCTGCTTTTTCTTCAGAGCCAACCAAGTCTAGGCAATCATCAACGATTTGGAAGGCAATGCCCAAATTTAGTCCATAGTTAGCCAGGGAATTTATTTCCTCTGGAGAGGCCTTCCCTATCAGGCTTCCCGCTCTACAAGAAAAAGACATTAGGGATGCTGTCTTCTTCTCCACAATGTCAAGATATTCCTGCTCTCCAAATGAGGGATCGTAGCACTGTCTTAGCTGTTCCAACTCCCCTATGCATATGGTGTCAATAACTTCCAGCATCATTTCCAAAATGTGAGGGACTTGCAGGTGAGATAGAGTAGAGAAAGCCCGCGAATACCAGTGGTCCCCTAGAACTATGGAGATACCGTTGCCCCACCTTGCGTTGATGGTTGGTTGGCCACGCCGCAAGTCGGACTTATCCACTACGTCATCGTGAATAAGCGTGGCTGTATGAACCATCTCCACCACTGCTGCCAGGGGGATTGGTTCATTGTCCTGACAACCACCGACTTTTGCAGAGAAGAGAACCAGTGCCGGACGCAAAAGTTTCCCCGGAACGTTTAGGGCATATTCATCCAGGGGATGTACTAACTGACTATCAGAGCGTAGCGTTCTTCTTAATTCCTCCTTTACCATCTGCAACTGGTCTTTCATGGGAGCATAGATTTCTTCTAGATCCACGTCAATATCCTCGCTGTCACATATCCAGATGATAACAGAAGTCCAACGGTCAAATGGGTAGTCACGGTGGTAGACATGGTTGGTATTAGCCGTTGGGTGTTCGCATAGTTGGAGTGGGCTATTTTCATGGCTTTCCAGGCTAAAGGAAAAGCAAAGGACAAGTAATTAAGGAAAGAAGCGAGGTCCAGCGTACTATCTTTAGGGTAGCTCCCAGGAGGCCTGGGACTATCACCACTTGAAAAAACGAAGCCCTCATGGCCCTTGTCCATACTTCATAATCGGAGTCACTCCATTGTCTCTCAATTTTCGGCAACTAATCGTGCCTTTTTTAGATCATCTTCAGTGTTGACGTTAAGAAAAGCAATGCCCTTGGGATCATACCTTTTGATGTCACTCTCCCTGATGTATCTCACCTTCGCTTCGTGAAAGAAGGACTGAATCTTTAACTCATTTCTATTCAGTTGCTTCTTGATTGGCATTAAACAATGCCTGGAATAAACAGCATGCAAAGGCTCCAGAAACCCATTAAGTCTGGGAACAACTACATCGTATCCGTTTGTCATCTCTATCATATAGGAGATTAGGCCGGCATTCAAAAAAGGTAGGTCACAACTGACTACAAAACAATGCTCGTCATCTGAAGCAATAAGGCCGGAATAGATGCCACCCAGAGGTCCTTTGCCAGGAGTAAGATCGGGAGCCAACTCCGCTGCAAGGTGTGCATGATTTTCCGGAGCGTTAGTCACCACAATAATCCTAGAGAAAAGAGTCGAAAGTACCTCGCTCTCTCTCTCGATTATGGCCTTTTGCCCAATCTGAACGAAGGCCTTATCACGAAGCATTCTCCTGTTATTTCCTCCGGAGAGGATTGTAGCTACCATCTCTTAGACTTCCTCCCTCCTAGGGAAGGAAAATACCTCCCCGTGAAACAAAGCCCTCCTTCTCAGCAACTATATCCAGCAGCAGAGTAACCAAATCTTCAACAAATAAGTTTCTTAGTGATTCTGCCTTGCGAGCATCTACGGTCTTGGTGTATCTTTTGCACCTGTCACATACGTCCACTCGATAGGCTTCCCCATCCTCTGAGTAGAAATAACGCAGGGATTCTTGATTATTGTTTCCACAGAAAGGACACTCCAATCTTTTAAACGGCCATTCAGTGCGACACAGCGAACAAAAAAGCCATTTTCTTCCTGTTTCCTTATCTAACCTGGTCATTAGAGGCTCTCGGCCACAAAATGGGCAATGTCCTCTCAGCCAGTCACCTAACTCAATATGATCCTTCAGATGTTCGGCATAGCTTTCCAGAAAGGGAGAAAAACTCTGGAACACCAGAAAAGAAAAGAGAGCAAAATCGATCTTCTTCTCTTGAGCAATCTCCTTCAAGCTTGAGCCGTCTTCCATAAGACCACCAAGTAGGGTGTCCCATCGTGCATCCGGACCAGTTTTATTCAAAGCAAGGGACACTGGTTTCTTTGTCTTGCCTTGGACGATCTTACCAACTTTCTTTAGGATAGCGTCAAACAAATCTTGGTCAATGTGAATATCTTCTGGCTTGAGAAACGGAAGACCCTGAGCATTTCTGGAGCGCCCAACCTCGATGTCGAAATTGTTCAAGTTTACTTCAAATGCCAATTTGGTTTCCTTCTGGGCCTTGAGGATGGCCTCGTAGAACTCAAGTACTTCTGTTAGCTCGTCCTTCGTCGTCTTTAGATCAGCGATCTGGCCAAGGACTAGGTCATAAAAATTATTTGTTGTCTTCTGCAATGCCACACCTACCCTTTCATGGTTGCTCTGGTGAGTTTTAGATATGACCGGGGGCCATGAGCTCGTCGGAGTCTGTCATCTAGTTTCGCCTTTATATTTGCCCACCAATGAGGATGACATATCTTAAGAAGAAGCTCCCTAAGATCACTAGAGCAGCAACAACTACTGAAGTTTGAGGCTTCCTTACCTTTCCCTTGATACCGAAAACGAGAGGGACAACCAACCCCAGGCCTATGATTCCAACCCACCAAAGCAGACCATATCCTGAGCCCAGGATCATTCTCATCTGGGGAGAAGCCAGCCCAAGTACCATGAACACAGCGACCATCACAAGCAGCAAACCAAGTACTCGGCTGTTTACCTTCTCTAGTTCCGAGATGGTCGGATCTAGGTCTTTCTTGGTTCGATAGACACGCCCAAAGGCTATAACAAAGATGACTGCCGCTATTCCTGTGGCCAGGGCAGAGACGACGAAGACAGCTGGCAAGAAAAGGTTATTCCACACAGGATTCGCAGTTGCGGCCAAGAGTACCCCGGTGTAAGCTGCCACCAGCAACGAGACGACAAGCCCTATCATCGCCACCCCTCGTTTTACTTTCTTACCCCAGGCGAAAGGCCAGCCAAAGAGAACCAAGCCCGCGTAAACCAGGGAAAGAATCACAAAGATGGTTAGAAGCCAGACTCCTATGGACATCACTGAACCCAGGTTGACCATAATAAAACCCGGGCCACGCCTGAGCAGAAATTCCCAGAATCGCAGTGGGCGACCCAAATCAATAACCAAGAGAAATACACCTACGATTACGGGCAAAGGGGCAATGAGTGCCCCCGTCCTGGTTATTTTTTCATACCGTCTTCCCCCGAAAAGATCAGCGGCAATAGCTAGAAACAAGGCCCCTGCACCCAGTCCCGCCAAGAACAAATCAAAAGCTACCGGAATACCCCAAATAATGTGTTCCATATCTATTTGCCTCCTATGGCTTCGGACTGCTTTTCTGATGATGGCCTTTCCTTTCCAAAATACCGCCAAAGACCATAAAGAACAGCCAATCCTGGAATTATCCCTACCGCCCATTTGAAGACAACTTTCTCTATTGGCACACGGGGACGTTCGGGAAGACCATAAAGCGAGGCCTCCTCGGGTAAGAGGTAGAACACCCCCAAGCCATCCAGTTCCTTTTCTCCATAGATGCGAGGAATTTCTCCTGGATTTTCTTTGCTCAAGACTTCTTGTCTTTGCCTGGCTACCTGGAGCATCTGTTCCCTTTCCCCAAAAACAATGGCTCCTGTTGGACAAGCCTTGGCGCAGGCTGGTTCCAGGCCGTCCAGCACTCGATCCAGACAAAAGTTGCATTTCTTGACTGTGCCTGCTATGGGATCAAACTTAGGTGTACGGAAGGGACAGCTCTCTACGCAGTATTTGCACCCGGTGCAAATAGACTGATCAAAGTAAACAATACCGTCTTCCCGGCGCCTGGCTGCTCCACTGGGACAAACACTGACGCAAGTAGCCTCAGTGCAGTGAAGACACTGCTGCTTACGAAAGAGCCATCTCATCTGGCCCTCCTCCGGCTCGATGAAATTAACAATGGTCCAGGTCTTGGCCGAGAGTCCGGGTGGATTCTGATAGGTACCGGTAAAATGGGTCTTCTCGGCCGGGAGTTGATTCCACTGCTTGCAGGCTACCTGGCACGCACGGCAGGCCATACACTTGGAAACATCGATCAGCATGCCTTTTCTTGTTATCATTTAGACCACCCCCTTTTCCACATTACAGAGAAATGCCTTGTATTCAGGAATCATGGTATTAGCATCACCGACGTGTGGCGTTAGAACATTGGCGCTGTGACCGGTAGCTAGTCCCATAAAGCCGTAATGCCAAGGCAGAGAAATCTGTTCATAGGTCTTTCCGTTCAGCCTAAAAGGTTTGATTCTCTTAGTTACACAGGCGATGGCTTCGATTTGGCCTCGCGCGGAGGTTATCTTTACCTTATTTCCGTTCCTAATGCCCTTTTCCTGAGCCAGACTCTGGCTTATCTCAACAAACATCTCTGGCATTAATTCTGCCAGCCAGGGTAGATTTCGAGTCAACGGCCCTCCTAACCAATGCTCGGTTACGCGGAAGGTGCTGGCAATGATGGGGAATTTATCCGGGGTTCCCACCTTGTCCATCTCACTTTTCCAGATCTTGATGGCAGGATCATTCTGAGTCTTGGAAAGAGCGTTTTTGACCGGGCTTTCAAGCGGCTCATAGTGTTCCGGGAATGGCCCATCAGCCAGTCCCGCCCCGAACAGGCGAGCATGACCTTCCGGCTTCATGATGAAAGCACCGACGTTTTTCTCCGGCGGGCTCGTGGCTCCATAGTCAGGAACATCGCCTTTCCAGCGACTGCCAGTCCATTGTATCACCGGATGCTCAGGATCCCATGGTTTTCCTTTAGTATCGCAGGAAGCACGATTGTAGAGAATTCTTCGGTTCACGGGCCAGCACCAGGCCCACTCCGGATAAAGCCCGATGCCCGTGGGGTCAGAGAGTCCTCGGCGGGCTGCCATGTTGCCTTTCTCAGTGTAGCTTCCACAGTAGAGCCAGTTGCCCGATGAGGTAGAGCCGTCATCTTTCAACTTGCCAAAACTGGGAAGAAGTTGGCCAGTGGTAAGGGAATAGCCGTTTATTTCTCGAGCCACCTTATGAACATTGGGTTCATCTCCGTAATCCCATGCCATGTCCAGAATTCCCTTCGGATAGACTCCGCCTTCATAAGTATACAGGCCTCGTACCGATCTAAAGATCCTGTCAACAATCCAAAGATCCCTCCTCGCCTTTCCCGGAGGTTGAACCGCCTGGTATCGCCACTGGCTCCAGCGGCCACTATTGGTAAGTGAACCTTCCTTTTCCACTGAGCAGGCCGCGGGAAGCAAAAACACTTCTGTCTTGATCTTAGCCGGATCAGCTTCTGGGCCCTTCCAGAAGGCGGCCGTCTCTGTCTCCCACAAATCAATGGTCACTAGCCAATCGAGGTTCTCCATGGCTTTTCTCTCCATTCTTACGTTGGAACCAGCTACTGCGGGATTCTGTCCAAGAGCAACGAGACCCTTTACTTTCCCCTCATACATAGCCTCAAACATAGAAATGTGGGAGTAGTTGCCACTGATTTTTGGCAAGTGATCGTAACAGAAGTCGTTCTCCTTCATGGCGTTATTTCCATAGAAAGCCTTGAGCTGACTGACCATGAACTTGGGAGTATTCTTCCAGTAGTTGACGCTCTTAGGATCGCTCGACTTGGGAGTCCAGTGTTTCAAATAGGCCGCCAGATCCTTGTCCTCAGCTTTGGGGGTCTTCAGATATCCAGGAAGGATGTGGAAGAGAACGCAGTGGTCAGTTGCCCCCTGGACATTCGACCAACCGCGAAGAGCATTCACCCCGCCCCCGGATACTCCGATATTGCCAAGCAGAAGTTGAAGCATGGCGTAGGAACGAATCATCTGGGCACCATTGGTGTGCTGGGTAGTGCCCATCGCATACATAATCGTTCCCGCCTTTCCCTTTTGGCCAGTAGCACAATAGGTCTTGGCAATCTCAAGGTAGATGTCCTTGGGAGTTCCGGTTATCTGACAGACCATGTCCACGTCGTAGCGAGAATAATGTCTCTTCAAGAGTTGGAAGACAGAATTTGGATCCTGCAGGGTTTTGTCCTCTTTCGGTATTCCTCTCAGGTCCTTTTGGTACTGCCAGGTAGACTTATCATATTTTCTTTGTCTCGAGCCGTAACCCGAGAAAAGCCCCTCCTTAAAACCAAACCTGGGGTCGATTAGGAAACAAGCATTAGTATATTCGGCCACATATTCCTTGTTATATAGTTCGTTCTCCAGGCAGTAGTTGATGATCCCGCCGATGAAGGCAACGTCCGTTCCTGAGCGAAAAGGAGCATAGATATCGGCTTTAGATGAGGTTCTGGTAAAACGAGGATCGGCATTAATCAATTTTGCCCCTCTTTCCTTGGCCCGTGTTACCCACTTAAAAGAGATGGGGTGGTTCTCAGCCGCATTGCTACCGATAATGAAGATGCAATCAGAGTTCCTGATGTCAATCCAGTGGTTGGTCATTGCTCCCCTACCAAAAGACTCAGCTAGAGCAGCCACTGTGGAGGAGTGACAGAGTCTGGCTTGGTGTTCCAGGAAGACGATCCCCAGGGCCCGGGCAAGCTTAACTGCAAGATAACATTCCTCATTATCGATAGCTGCGCTTCCCAGCCAGCCGATCGCTTCTGTGCGGTTCACCGTACGGCCCTGTTTGTCTTTCATTTCAAAGGTTTCATCCCGTGTCTTCTTTATTCTCTTGGCTATCTCCTTGAGGGCCCAATCCCAGGAAACTTCCTCCCAATCAGCGGCTCCCGAGCCCCGGTACATTGGCTTGGTGAGACGTCTCTCGTTCTTAGCTACCTGATAGAGAGCTCCACCCTTACTGCAGAGCGATCCCTCGTTAATGGGATGATCTGGGTCCCCCTCAATGTTGATAACCTCACCATTTGTAACCGAGACAATCTCGCCACAACCCACAGCACAGTAGGGGCAGATGGTAGTAACCTGTTTGGCATAGCGAATTCTAGAGCGGAAAGTCTCTGCTTTTGCCTTGATTGATTTCAGACTAAATAGACCAGCCAGGACAAGACCTGTACTCACACCGGAGACCTTCAAAAAATCTCTTCTGGTTATCTGCATTTCTTAGTTGACCCTCCTTATCCTCATTCTGTAGAGTTTCTCCCGAGAGCTCTCCAAGTTCTCTGTAGGAAATACTGTCCCACGCTAGAAAGCATATTTATTGCCAACATTTTGCCCTCCACGGCTCGGTCATCAAAATGAATTCATTACTGGGAGGCTTGAATCATCAGGTCTGGTTGTCATGATATCATCACAAAGCTGCATCCAACATAGAGAGGATCTGCCTCGGGGTAAACTTCTTCTGTTGAGCTGCCCCACTGGGACAAGCGGCAGCGCAGTTGCCACATCCCTGACAAAGGATCTCTGTCACTCTGGCCTTTTTGGTTTCCTCATCAATGTGAATAGCTTCATAGGGGCAAACGCTCACGCATACACCACATCCTCGGCACTGCCTTTCGTTGGTCTGGGTAATAACAGCTTCCGATTCGATCTCACTCTGAGACATAATAGTACAGGCTTTCTTAGCCGCTGCCAGAGCTTGAGAGATGGCCTCATCAATAAACTTCGGAGCATGGGCCGTTCCGGCCAGGAAGATCGCGCGTGTAGCAAACTCCACTGGCCTAAGTTTCGCGTGTGCTTCCAGGAAGAATCCGTCATCATTCAAAGGTACCTTTAACATCTGGGCCAGGGATTTATTTTCCTGGTAGGGAACGGTAGCCATGCTCAACACAACCAGGTTTGAGTGGAGAGTAAGTTTCTCTCCGAGGACCTCATCGGTTAC
>SDBS01000750.1_pt1 | contig 32366 bp, 83 predicted proteins | sample 2277091 | NCBI WGS metagenome assembly SDBS01 (sample SAMN10404972, study PRJNA504765) | marine sediment metagenome | isolation source: marine sediment core GS10_PC15, 163 cmbsf | place: Arctic Ocean: Southern Knipovich Ridge | collected 2010 | reverse complement strand
CGAGATACTCTTGCTCTTACAGTTGGGGCAGGCCCAGGACTCGTCCTTCGGCAGTGGCCCCTTCCAGTCGCAATCGCGGCAGAAACAGGGGACCTCGGGCTTGAGGATCCACTCGCGCGTCTCTGCGCCGGGGAAATTGCAGGCGCGGCACTCGGGTCGTGTGCTCTTGATGCCGTTGATGAAGTTGCAGCGGGGGCACTTCCAGACCTTGCCGCCCATCGCGATGGCCCCATCGGGAACCGGGCCCGGTTTCTGGGGTGGTGCCGCATCGGCAACCTCCTGGGCTACTGCAGCGTAGGACTCCACCTGGGACTCCAGCATGGCCAGGGTGTCGTCACCGATCTGGATGCGGTGGCGGAGCAGGAGTTCATCCTCGTGGGTCGTCTCGCCACTGCCTACTCGCATGAGCGACCGCTCGATCTTGGCGGGCTCCACGGGGGGCACGTCTCCCATCATCAGGGCCGCCTGCCAGGCCAGCATGCTCATGGCGAAGGCTTCCTGCTCGTTTTTATTCTGGGGCGGGTGACCCACTTGCTGTGACCACCATTCGTGGAATTTCATTAGTTCGGCTCTCCTTCGTTGAACTTGCGCACCGCCCACTGCGTCTTGCGGATCTCGGCTAAATCGTCGGGGTGAATGTTGGGAAGTTTGGCCGGGTCGCGGATTACGCCCAGTCCCAGGCTTTTGGTGAAGACCAGCAGCGTGGCGCAGCCGCTGCAGACGGTGTAGTCCCCCGCGGTGGGAGGGGGACTGCCTACCCGAATGCCGGTGGCCGCGCTGATCTCCTTATCGCAGGCCGGGCAGTTGCACTCGGGCAGTCTGTGGACCGTTTCGTCAATCATGGTCGCCTTTCCCCACCCGCGCGTTGATGCTCCCGAGGATGCGCGCGGTTTGCATGCAGGCCTGACACGGTTCGTCGTCGGTACACGCGAGGCAGCCGCCTGCTAGTTCGGCCTTGAGTTCATCGCGCAGACCGGATAGGCCTCCGCGTGCCTCTGCTAGTTCCTCTTCCAGCCGAATGTTGTCGGCGGCCAGGCCGGCGGCCTCCAGCAGGTGGTTGTCCACCGTCTCCTGGGCGAGCACCTTGCCCGTGGCGTCCAGCTGCTCCTTGAGGTTGTTGACCTCCTGCTCCGCGGCCCAGGCTCGCTTCTCGGCTTTCTCCTGGGCGTCCAGGGCCCCACTGACCGTGATGCCCTCCAGGGTCTGCCAGTATTCGGCCTCAAAGGCCGCGCCGGCGTGCCAGGCCTGCTTGGCGTTGTAGGGCACGTCGGGGTGCTCGCCGCCCATGAAAAAGGTCAGGCCAGCCTCGCGGCGGCCGCTGTCGTTGTTGGGGTCCCTGGGTGGCAGAAGGGTCATAGTCCTGGCCTCTCTAGATCCGCGCTAAGTTTCTCAACGGCAGCCTCCAGCTTCGCCATGCGATCGGCCACTTCCTGGTGGACAAGGTAGCTGGTGCCGTCGAAGGCGACCTGGGCAGAAAGGTCACGCAGCATCGAGGCGAAGTTTCTGCGCGCTTCGTTGCGCTGTTCCACCACCTGCAGGTACGTGGCCGCAATCTTGGCCGTGTTGGTGGGCCGCTCGTCGGGGCGAGCCAATTCCGCCTCGACGGTTTCCTTCGCCCACTTCTCCGTGAATACATGGTCTGGTTCAATCATTTTGTTGCCTTGTCGTCGCGTGGGATCCGAAGTTCGTTTTTATCGAACGGAACCGGGCTACCCATGCTGATGTGAGCGCCGAAGATTTCAAACGCTTCCCACATGGTTCCCCTCCAAACATGATCAGGCATATGGTGGGGGTCGGTCGTCACCCCGGCTAGAGCGCATACGTCAGCCTCTCGCCGTTCGTTAGCACGGAACACAGCGAGCCCTTCGGCCGTAAGTGTGACCTCGATCGTGTCGTTCATGTTTACGTGGACAGTCTCAGCCACCCTTCGCCTCCGTCACCGGCAACCCCGGGAGGTCGGGTCGTAGAGTGACCTGCACGCGGGTCGCCCTGATAACGCCCGTCACCACACCCGTCTCGGCGTTGTGGAACAGGATGGTAAGTTGCCCTGCCTCTTTAAGCCGCTTGAACTCTGCTCGTCTCATGGCGACTCCAGGTAGCCTAGTTTCACTAGGATTCGGTTCAGGAGGCGCTCAAACAGCGATTGGTGAAACAGATCGGCACAATGGCCAAAGGAATCCCACGGCATATTCCAGCCGCGCGGATAGGCGCAGGTGGGGCACTCTTTCATGGCAACAGCTTTCCACTGGCCAATTCGCTCACGAGCCGCTGGCTGCAGCTGTGTTTCTTGGCGATGGCCGTCTGTGAGAGTTTTCCGATCCGAATGTCCCGCAAGATCGACTTGCGGTCGAAGTGCCGCGGGTTGCCCCGCAGGTCCACGCCGCCTCGTTTCAGCCAGCGTGTGACGGTGTGACGCGTGGCGCCGGTCTTGTCGCAGATCTGGGCCACGGTCCATTTTTTTTTGACGTACCAATCCACCCACTGTTGCTTGTCAGCATCAGAGTAGCGGTAGGAAGAGAGTACGTGATCAGTGCTCATTACTCAGTTGGTCGAGCAGTTTCAACATCGGGCGATGGTAGTCGCCGGTGGCCTGGCCGTCGCCTTCTACGACTTCCAGGATGGGAACGCTGGCTTCCGCCATCAGGGCGCCGCTGGACTCCAGCGCCTCCCGGCACCAGTCGTTGAACGCGGGTTCGTTTGGACCGCCGTCCATCAACTGCTCCAGGTATTGGCGCGCCAGGGTGAGTGTGGGAAAGGTCGCGCCTCCCTTTTGCGAGTTCTCGATCAGCCAGGTCAGCTTTTGCAGGTGGACGTTGAGCAGAGCCCATCCGAAGGCCTTGATCTCGTCCGGTACATCGTAGTCGCTTGCGTACATCGTTTCATCCTCTCCGTTTCTTGGGGGGTTTGGGTTCCTTCGGGACCGGGTGGATATGCGACCGCGCCGACCCCCATTTTTGCCACCACTGGTAGGCGTCCCATCGGTCTTGTTCGTGACGCCCGTAGTGGCCCTGGCGAAAGACGTGAGACTGGGCCTCACGCAAGGCCTCCGCGTTCATCTGCATGCCGCTGAGAATCGCCAGGAAATCCTCCAGGCGCAGCGTGACGAGCCAGGGGTCGTTTGGCTCGCGAGTGATCGCGGCAGGAATACTGTCCGCGTCTGCGCGGGCTGTGGCCGCGCGGGCTTTCTTCCACGTCCCCTGGCAGGAGACAGACGCGCTCTCGCTCACTTCGTAGTGAAAGCAGCCGTAGGAGGGCGCGAGGTCTCCCTCGGCCTTCTTCTTGCGACGCGGCCTGCCCTTGGCCGCGTGCTTTTGTCCGCACAGCCGGCATGGCTTGGTGCGGTCGAGCCCGCTGTATCCTGCACATGGCTTGCTCATTAGGTCACGCTAAAGTTGCTGCCCCCAGTTGGATCCACCCGACGTTGCCGACGTACAGCCAGATTGTGTCGTCACTCTCGCACCACGTCGCGTCGCCATCTTCGGCCTGCACGTAGAGGTCCGCGTGGGTGGAAACTGGCTCGCGCCAGCGGAGCATGCCTCCTTCGGAGAGCAGCAGATCATCCTGTTTCAGCGCAACGCCGTCCACGCTTGGTGGACCTGCCGGCGCCGGCTCGGCCTCGATCTGTTCCTCGATCTTGTAGCGCTGGACCGTAGTCAGAACCGCCCCGCCCGCGAGTAGCGATTGTAGGAATCCTCGTCGTTTCACTTTCATCCTCCTTTAGTTCTGCTCGGGCGCGAGCCCGCTGGTGACCATCCAGATAGCCTTGTGGCCATCCGTCTCGTTGAGTTCACGCCCCTCGCACTTCGCCTCCCACAGGACACGCACCAGCGTGTCGTGCAGAGCACGCTGGATCGGATCGGTGTCCGCGAGGCCGATCTTGGATTTCAGCCAAAGGACCAGGGGCAGGATCTTCTGTGTGGATGCGACTGGTCCGCCCGGCCCTGGAAGGTCGAGCGTGTGCAGCCGTGTCTCGGCCCAGACCAGCCACGACTGCGCGGCGGCATCATGCCCATCCCGGCGCAAGCGCCCGAGTTCCCGCTGCATCGCGGCCACCTGTGCGTCAGTCGGGTTGAGCATCGTTTCCTTTCTCGACACCGCCGCAAAAGCGGCATGTGGGGACCATGTGGGCGCAGGGCCAGCCCGATTCATCGGAGACGCCGATCGAGTGCTCGGCCAGCTTGTAGCTGGTCCCGTAGCGTGGGTGGTCGTACGACTCGATCGCCACCATCGCGCCGCAGCCCCAGCACTGCATGTGGGTCTGCCCTCCGGCCGGCGTGATGTGGCCCCAAGACTCCTGGCAGCGTTCCGTCACGCAGACCTCCGGCTCACGTCGTAGCCGATGTCGGTCAGCCGTTCGGCCACGGTTTCGGTGCAGTTGGGACCGCAGTAGTCCTCCCACTTCCAGTTGGGCTTGCGGTCGAAGTCCACGCCGCACTCCTGGCAGGCCTCGTACGCGATGCGCTTTTTGTCTGTCTGAAGCGCCGCGGTCGTGACGTGGAGCCCGATCACCGGGACCTCGTAGCTGCAATCGGCCGCGAAGCCCTGGCACTGGCCCTTGGTCGGGCAGACCGTGAGCGGTTCTTCGGTCCACCCCCAGGGGTGAGCAGGCCGGTCGGAGAGCCCTTCCTCCTTGAGCACCACGCGGCCGTATAGGGCCCACGCTTTGCGTATGCCCCTTTTGCCCGGCACCATGACCGGCGCCACCAGGAAGCGCGCGTCGTGGCTCACGTAGCCGTCTGCGATGCCGCGCCATTTTAGATCAGCCATGATTGCTCCTTTCGTTTGACGCCAATGCCCAGAGCACGCTGTTGCTTCGGCCAATGCCTCGGCGTTCGACGTGGCCCTCTCGCTGCAATCGCCCAAGCCTTCGCCGGATGCGATCACGAAACTGCCTGCGCCCTGCTACCCCGTGTACGTCGATGGGCATTACCGCATGGGCGATACTCTCCACGCCTTGCCCAAGGGGATAGCGCGCCAAATAGGCGCGCACCTGTTCGTCCAGCATCATTTGAATCCTCCGTCGCGGTAGTCGAAGTCGTCGGGGTTGAAAAGCATCCGGGTGTCCGCAGGGAACACGCGGTAGTAGTCGAAGTCGTCGTACTTCGTTTTCTCTGTTCCGTTTTTCGTCTCCTTGTTCCAGATCTTGTCTGCCTCTTCACGCGGGAGCGCCTTGGACACGTCGATCCAGACGTGATCGCCGCCGTCATAGAGGCGCACGATGTAGAGTTCATCCTGGGGCGAATCAGCCATCGTGAGCCTCCAGCATCCGACCCGCACGGGCATGCGGGCACTCTTCTTCGCCAAACCAGTTGTGCTCCTGGCAAGCGCCGTTGTGGTCTAGATCGCAGTCGCTGCGCTCGCAGAAGTCGGAGAGCAAGGCCATCAGGTCCTTGTAGTTGGGCGGCTTACCCCATTCGGAGTCGAGCCCCTGTTCGATCGCGTCTGCAGTTTTACTGTCGGAGGTACGGTGGCCCCATTGGTCGCGACTGCGCAGGTTGGTGACGATTGCGGCCTCTCGGTCTGCCAGGCCCTCTGCGTAGATAGCTTCCTCCTGTGATGGGCGTTCGCGCCCAAAGCCGCTCCACGCGAATGCGGCCTTGCGCAGGTGTTCGTTGACTTCAGCCATCGCGGTCCCCCGCGAACGTGGGTCGTGTCGGTATCTTGGGTTCGGCCAGCCGCTCGCGGTATGCCTTCACGGCCGTATCTGCGCGGTCGAAAATGTACTCGTAGTCCTCGCCTGTATCCTGCCCCGCGGGCTTTTGGGAGAGGCTCGCCACGACGACCTGGCACCAGAGCGAGGCCTCCTCGTGTAGTTTGAATGTGATTTCAGCCATCGGTGTCCTCCAGGTGTGTGTCGTTGACGTGTTTGATTGCCTTGCCTCGGGCTCGATTCCGCATGGGGAACGAGCCCTTGTCATTGGGGTAACGCTGGCCCTTGAAGCCCTGTCCGCAGATCAGGCACATGCAGGCGCGGCGAAGGCCGCACCATTCGACGGGCGCTTTGTCATTGGATCTGTACTTTTCCATGTGCGTTGGCTCTGCAACAGCTGTGCCGCTAGGCATTGGTGTCCTCGTACGCCCGATCCTTGTTCTCTTCACGCCACTTGCCAGGCTTGGCGAAGTGGTAGATCGGCACCCCGTTCTCGATCCGGTCGAGCACGAGGCCGCAGTAGGTCTTGATGCGCTGGCGTCCGCGCGTCGTATTGAGGGTGCTCTCTACGACTATTCGTTCGCTAGGCATCGCGCACCTTCTTCCACACGTCGGGGTCGTCGGTATCCAATTCGCCGCTCGCGAACTTCTTGCCGGCCTCAAACGCCTGCTCGGCCGTAATGCCGCCTTCGCTGGTCGGCCCGAAGACCGGGTGGTGGGTGTCGAACAGACGCTCTACGCGACGCTGGATTTCCTCGCCGTAGTAGCCCGAGAAGTAGCCCAGGTTCTGACGCTGAATGTCCTCCGCCATCGCGCGGTCGCAGGGGCGCCCTTCCTCTTCGCGCAGGCGCAGGCAGTTTTCTACCGCGTGCTCAAACCAGGCGTCAGCTTCGGCCTGGTCGGTGATTTCCATGGCCGGCGCGTAGCCGGTCCATTTGGTTGCTTCGTTAGGCATCGCGCGCCTCCATCATGTTGAAGGCGACCAGGCCGTCCCGGTCATGCTCGGGGCGCCGCCGCCTGTTCACGACGCGCGTTGCCGGAATCCAGTCGCCCTGCTCCGACTCGTAGCCGGCTTCGTACCACTGCACCCGGGTCAGCGGGCAAAAGGCCACCGGCTGGAACCAGGGCGGTGTGCGCGGCTCCTGTGCCGCAACGGAGACTGACAGCGACGCTTGAGCCGCGTCCCATTGGCTGGTCATGCGCCCCACACCCTCTCTGCGGGCGCGGGGACGCTGTAGCCATCCGCGAAGCGTTCGTCCAGCTTGCCGCCCCAATGGCGCTCTACGCCGTAGGCCGGCTGCTGCTTGTTATTGTCCCAAACCTCACAGCTTTCGATCTTCTGACCGCGGCTGTCGGTTGTCCGGTGCACGTTCTGGCGCGCGAGGCTGACTGCCTCGGTAAACGAATCCGATCCGGTCACGAAACGCCGGTCGGGGGAGAGGACGTATACGCTGAAGTCGTGCATCAGAGCCCCTCGCGCATGAGTTCAACGCCCTCGGGGTTTTGAAGTGTCCACTGTTGAGTTTCCATCGTTCCGTTCCTTGGTTGAGAGTAGGCCGAACACCGGCCCGGTGGGTAGGAGTTCTCGCATCACGCGAGTGACTGAATAGCGTTGGGGCTCCCCCTCGATTTTGAGCAAGCCTTCGCGCCAGAGTGCATCCAGGTGACGCCGGCACCAGTCCATGGCTCCCTTGAGCATGTGCTTGGTGAGTGCGTGTGCGTCGGCCACTTCCTTCACCGTGGAGGCAGGGTAGTCGGCCAGAAAACGCAGCAGAGCATGGCGGCTGAAACACGCCACGCTGTAGCAGTCGGTCTGACAGCAACGCAGGCATGGCTGCTTGACCCGGATCTGTTTGCTCATTTTAGATTCTCGTCCGCTCTGCTCTTTGCCGTCTCTCGCAGCGCCTCTGCGCTCACGCCCGTGTGCTCGGAAAGCATCAGCATCAGGCCGTAGTTTTCTCGGGCAAGACGCTTTGCGTCCTCTTGGATCCCGTGGGCGCGGTTCGTTTCCGACTGCCTGGCCTCGCGTTCGTAGGCCAGGTCGGCCCGCAGGCGCGTACACTCAGCGCAGGCTGGCTTTTCCACTACGCCGCCTCCAATCCGGCGAGCGCCATCACGAGGTCTTTGGGTAGCTTGTGCGTGTCGCCGTCGCTGTCGCGCAGGTAGAGGGTGTTTCGGCCCGAGACGTGCACGTCTTGATCGGGGCTGTTATCGCTGATCCAACGCTCCAGTTCGGCAAACGCGAAATCGAAACAGGTCTCAAGTTGGCCGTGGTCCTTTGGCTTGCTGACCTCGACGTACAGCAGGCCGCTCTCGTGGTGCGCCTCGACCTGGAGACGGACGCGGTCGCCATGCAGGAAGTCGCCTTCCGTGGGTTTGTCCAGGCTCTCACGGCTCCACTGCCAACGCGTGTTGCCGCCTAGCTTGCGCCTTACGGTCTTCCAGGGCATCTACTCGCCCTCCAGTTGTTCCACGCGCCGGATGAACGCCTTGGCATCGGCTATTTCCTCTTGAAGCCGTTGGATCTTGTGTTCCTTCCACCCGAGGCTGTCCGTCACGCCTTCCACCACGTCAGGGAGCCCAAGGCCGACCACCAGCACGCGCAAACCCAAGTCGGTGAGTGCTCCCTCGGTCTGACGACCGCCGCCCAGCCGGGCTTTGGAGCGCGGCTCGATAACGCCTAGCGCTACCAGGCCCTCGATGGATTTCCAGTTGCCCGCGCGCCTGTCGAGTAGCCCGCACCGAGCCATGATTTCTCGCTGGCCGTCTTTCAACGAGTCCCAGATCTCACGCGGGGTCTTCGTTTTTTCTGCTGTCGCTGTCATGTTCCGTTCCTTTCTGCCTTGGTTGTAAAAGTTGCCGCGCCCCCGGGCTCCACGGGCCTTCGGGCCCACCCCAACTGTTTCCTCTCGTTGAGATCCCGAAGGGGCTCCCTCGTTCCGTGACGCGGCTGCAGGCGGTTATTCGGTCACTTCAAAAAACCAGGACACTCACCGCTTGTCCTTTCCCTGCGCCCGCTCTCATGCGACGGCAGGGAACTCGTTGGCCGCACCCCTAGGACGCGGCGCGAACCAGGGGTGGCGGCCCCTGGACAAACGCGGGGCTCACGCGCCGTCGTGTTCGCCCTCCGCGTCCTGGGCGAGCCCGTCGAGGCCGCCCTCGGGCGCGTCCCCGTCCTCCGGCACGTCCAGCTGGATGTACTGGAGCGCTCCACGTTCGCCTGCCTCGTCCACCGCGAAGGCTCGGCGCGCGTTCGTGTCGAGCGGCAGGAACGGCTCCAGGCGCCGCACGGCCGTCTTACGCCACATCTGTTCCTCGTACAGCTTCCACGGGCTGTCGCCACGCGACGAGGACTTGGAGGCAGCTTTGGCCTTGGCAACATCGCGCGGGAGTATGACCTCCCAGACTTCACCGCCGCCTTTGAAGCGCGCAATCGCGTAGGCCGCGCGCAATTTGCCCACTTTCGCCTGTTCCGTGGGCTTGTGACGCAGGTATCGCGCGCTGATGTCCCCGTAGCGGAACTCAAAGGCGTCGTCCTCGTACACCGCACGCGCCTCGATCGCTTCGACCTGATCGCTGTTCCGAGCAAGGCGCATGATGCCGCGGTAGCCCACGATGATCTGCACCTTTTTGTTGAAGGGCACGAGGTAGGCGTGGCCCAAGATGTTGTCGGGCTCTAGCCCCAGCTGCGCGCACTGCATCACCGCGCTGATCAGGCTGACCGGATCGCAGTCCAGCAACTTGGGCGTCAGCTGCAGACTCGTCATGGTGATCCGCGCGAAACGGTCGCCGTCCATCCACTTGGGGAGCGCCATTTCGATCTGCGGCTTGGCGCGGGTGAGTAGGTCGCGGACCTTGGCGACTTTCTGCTGCATGGGGTTGCGTTGAAGGGCGACGTTCTCGGCGCCGTTTCCGTTGGTGTTCTTCTTACGTGTCATTGTTTGCAGCTTCCTCGTCCTTCTTGGTCCCGGGGGGATCATCGCCGCCACCCCGGCCGCAATCCAGACAGGTCCAGCCGCCGGTGCCAAGCCGAATGAACGCGCTGGCACAGAACCCGCAAAGGGGTCCCTGATTGGATTGGGCGCGGCGAGGGTCGGCGCCAGCGTGGCGCTTGGCTTCCACCCAGGCCTTGAGCGGAGCGGCCACGCGCAGGAGCGCCTGCTCGGCGCCGGCGAGATCCGCATAGCCCTCCAGTGGCAGAATCGTCTCGTGGTTCCCAGCGCTCTGCACGTTGATGCGAACTTCTTTGCCGCCCTTGTCGCGGTAGAACGTCAGCTTGTCGCCGGTGAGTAGATGCTCTTGTTTCAGTACGTCCTTGTCCTTCATGCTGCCGTGCCTTTCAGGGGGGCTATGGCCTCGGCTGCTGCGCCGGGGCCGTTGTCGCGGTCATATAGCCGCGTGTCGAGTTCATCGCCGCTCAGGTCGATCTTGAGCACGCGACCCTTGAGGTAGTCGAAGGAGGTCTGCCTTCCCAAGATCGTCCTGGCCTCCGCGAGCGGCATCGTTTCCATGCGGTACTGCAGCGCTGCAATCCCTTGCGTTTGGGCTCGGTTGTAGAGCGCGGCCAAAACCGCGGCCTTGTCCAGGTTCGCTATGTTCATCGCTCGGCTAGATGGCGCGCCACGGCATCAGCCGCAGCGCTGTTGTGGGATTTGCGGCGAGGGCCGGTCCAGTCGCCGCTGTCGGCAGACGCCTGCCAACGCGTCTTGAAGCCCTCAGTGAGGAACTCCGTCACCCGGTAGTTCGCCGGGCACTGAGCAGGTGGTCGCTTACGCGTACTCACTGCGCGTCTCCGAACGAGCCGTGACCGCCAGCCTGGGTCCGGGTGTTGGCTTCGATCTCGTCCTTCAGGTCGCTTTCGACCGCCTCGGCCACCATGGAGGAAGACCACTCGGGATTCGTGCGCTTGTACTCGTGGTAGAGCGCCTGGGCTCGTGTGGCGTAGTAGATTGCTTCAGGTCTGAAGGTCGGGGGCATCGTCGTTTCCTTTCGCGTGGGAGCCGTCGCAGTACGGCGGGTTTGAGGTTTTCTTGCAGACGCACAGGGCAATCTTGCCACCGGGGTGGCTGAACTTGAGGGGCTCCGGGTACTTGGCGGCTGGCTCGCTGGTGCGCGCATGGGAGCCGTCGCAAAAGGGTTGGCGCTTGCTGTGGCCGCATGCGCACCACATATGCTCCCCGGGGCCCAGTGTCCCGATGAAAGGGCCGACTTTGGCCTCGGGCGGAGCAGGCTCCGGTTCAACCGGCTTGTGCGGTTCAACCGGCATTGGCTCCGGTGGGGTGTCGGCGTCGTCGGACGCCATCGGTGCGTGGTCGTAGGTGTGCTTGGCACCCTTCCAACCTGTCTTTCTCCACTTCGTCATTAGCCTGCCTTTCTTCTTGCTCGTGGCGGCCATTCAGCCGCGACTTCTTCATCGGTTACGCGCACACCCCGGTCCTCCGAGACGACCTCGATGGTCTGTGCCATCCAGCCGGAGAGGTTTGGGGTGCCGTTAGGGTGAACGCAGTCCCGCTGCGCCAGCTTGCGCAGCAGTGCGCGGTGCAGGGGACTGATCGAAAGTGAGGTTCGTAGCTTGGGCTGGCGCAATTCGGCCTCGAAAAGTTTTCGCGATTTTCAACTAGCTTCAGGAGCCGTGGAATTGGCCTGTTTTCGGCGTTCGCGCTCGCGTTTGGCGTGAGGGCAAGTGGCCAGGTGACTCAGGTGAAGAAAGTAGCCGCCTAGCCATGCGTCGGGCTGGATACTGGCAGCGCCGCAGTAACGCGCCTCCAGGCCCTCGGGGGTCTCGGTGAGAAGCAGCTTGCCCTCGGCGGTGGGCTCTGCGTCTACGGGGAGCGGGCGCCCGCCGGGAGTCCGAGCCCAGACGATCTCCGCGAGGCAGTCTGAGCACCTAGCCGTCGCCATAGGCAGCCTCCTCCCCCCACCGCAGGTCTGCTGCGCGGTGGCGCAGTTCGGCTACCAGTGCGCGATCGTGCGGCATGGCGCCCGTGAGCAACGCGAGTTCGTTGGCGGTGAGGTCGAGCAGGTCGGCCAGGCTCTTGCTACTAAACTGGGCCTGGCGCGCGTTGTAGCCGCTCAGCTGCATCATTTGGCCTCCAGGGTTTCGGCAAAGTCCATTTCGCGAGCCTCGTAGCGGCCGATGGCTTCCTCGTTGCTGGTCAGCTTGCGCAACACCGCCACGATCGCCTGCGCCTGCGCCCGCCACCAGGGAGCCCAGGTCGCATCCACCCTTTTGCCTCGCTGCTTCACCGTCGCATTGACCTCGTGCTGCAAGTCCTTGGGCACCATCCGCCAGTGCGCGCTGCACAGTAGGTGCGCGGCAGGGCAGCCAGAATTGCAGCCGGGCAGGTGACAAGTGTGCTTCACGCCGGCCCTTTCCACGGCCGCGTGCTGGCATACCCGGTCCACTGCGCCTCGCCGCGCTTGAGCCAGCCAGGGTGACGCTCCTGGCCGCCCGTGCAGAAGTGGTGACCCACGCAGCCGCAGTCGGGGCAGCCGCGCGTATGCTTGCGTTTCGCCCCCTTGGGGCGCATGGGGATCACTGGGCCCCGATTTTCAGCCTCCGCTCCGCATGACCGGCAGGTTGGCGTGGGGGGAAAGATTCCGAGCCACGACTCGGGCACGGTCACTTGGCCGCCACAGATGCTGCATTTTCCGATGATTGTCATTCTGCCTCCGGGGGAGAGAAGTAGTCGTGGCGCACCTTCGCCTTCACCGACGCTTCCTGCACGACGGTCTTGAGGGTCTGGTGCATTTCGCGATAGGTTTCCGCATCCTCGCGGATCTCTCCGATTACCTTGAAGCCTCTGCGCCCGTCTAGTTCGTAGAGCAGCGCGTTCACGATGCGGTGGGCCTCGGCGTCAGTCATGGGGTAGTCGCTCACCGGATCCCTCTCCTTTTGGGTCGCCCCAGGCTGTCAGTCAAGAAGCCGGGGTAGATCTTCCCCTTGCGTTGGTAGTGGAAGTCGCCGGTTGGAACGCCCGCCGGGGTGCAGCAGCGTTGGCCCGGCTGCGCCTCGCAGTAGGGGCAGCCGACTGCGAGCACGGGGGCGGTATCGAGAGTGCGGCTCATGGTGCGCACTCCGGTATCTGCCAGCCGAACTTGTCGGTCGTAGCCGAACGCGGGAGCCCACAGTGCTCGCAGAGCCAGGCGTTCGTTCGCGTGAACCGATGCCCGCGCACGGAGACGGCGCCCAGGACCATGCGGTGCGGCGTCTCCATCAGCGCCGCGGGCTCTCTCTTCATCAGGGCGGTCACCATGGGTTGACCTCCAGCGCGGAACAGTTGGGCACGCGCAGCAGCTTTCGGCGGCGTCGTTCTGCCTTGAACTCCCGCTGGCAGTCCTCGCAGCGAGACTTCACGAAGCCGGCCACCATCAGCAGGCCGGCGTTATTCCAAGGCAGCCGCGCATGGCACAGGTCGCAGTGCGTGGGCAGGTGCTGCAGGGCGCGTAGCCCGTTCACTCTCGCCTCACCTTCCGATACCAGCGCAGCATCGTACCTGCCGAGACCGGCACCCATCGAAAAACGATGCTGGCTAAGTAGGCCACCGCGTCCTGTGTGGCTTGCTTCAGCCGTTCGCGTTTTCTCATGGCACCACTTTTACCTTCCGAAGCACGCGGCTGGAGGATGCCTTGCGTACGTGCTCCTTTTTGTGCTCCACGGCCAGTTTGTAGCCACAGCGCTCGCCGGGTATGCGTCCGAACATAGCGTCCCCCATGGCTCCGCGAAGCAGGGTGTCGTACTTGCGCTTGTCCGCGTCCGCAGCCTTCACGGCATCCTTGGCGGCGTCCAGCTTCTCCATCCACTCCTGCGCCTCCTCGGGCAGGTCGATGGCCTTGTCGCCATCCGGCGCGCCGTACAGGATGCCCAGAGCCTTGCGCTCGGACGGATGGCCCTCCATCGGGGGCGGGTCGTTGTTCTTCACGCGGTCCCAGAACTCGTCGGCCTTGCGTAGGTACGACTTGAGGAAGCGGTCGTTGCGACTCGCGTCGCTCCACATAAACTGCTGGCCGCCGACCAGGACGCCGAAGCTGCCCCATTCAGCCTCTTCCACGTAGCAGTAATGCTGAAGCTGCACCTGATAGTACAGGGGCACCTTTCCGTCGCGCCATTCTTCCACGTTGTACGCGGAGGTCGTTTTCCCCTCGTACACGCCGGCTTTCGGGCGCCCCTTGAACGGCAAGATCGTGCGGTCGGTGTTGGCGAACAAATGCGGGCGCTCGGCCGAAAAGTGCATGTTGGCACCCGGCGCCAGCTTTCGGCCCGTGACCTCCGCGTAGTGGGAGGCGATCAGGGGCTCTAGCTTGCGTCCCCACAACATGCGCTCGTTGTCGTCGTCGCTGGTGTCGACCAGGCCGGCCTTCTCCAAGTACAGCGCGTAGGGCGAATGCCACGGGTTGACCCCCATGATCGTGGCCGCGTCGCTGCCACCGATGCCTTGCTTGCGTGCTTCCAGCCACGCGCGGCGTTCGTCTTGGGCTTGCGCGGTCACTGGCATTGCGTCACCAGGGTCCCGTGTAGGGCGATGGCGCCCAGAAGGATTAGGGACAGGCGCAGCATCAGCGCGTCGTCTTGGCGTGGATTTACAGACATCTGGCTCCCCTTGCACGAAGGTCCCGTCCCAACCGCGTTACTAACACGGCCGGTAACGTGGGGTCAACCTACCGCGCTCCCATGGTCTCGCTCGGAGCACGAGCGCAAGAGCACCGCACGCCTAGGACGCGGACGCTGGAGCGGCTGGCGGCCCCTGGACAGCCGACCGCTTGGATGGAGTGCCCCCAGACGATCCGGCAATCGCACCGCATACCGTTTGACCGATCCCGATCGATCCCTCCTCTATATTCAGATTGTCCAGGGGCCGCCACGGCGTAATTTGCGCGCGTCCTAAACAATTCAGCCGATCGCGGTCGATCCCATAGTAGAAAGGGGATTGTCCAGGGGCCGCCACGGCGTAATCCGCGCGCGTCCTAGGTCTAGATAGGGGTTTGCATAGCGGCCCCGATCTCTGGTATAGCTGGCAAGGATACAGCCGATCCGGGGCTGTATCTAACCCAATTCGGCCTATTCTGCCCTATTTGGCCGCCATTCGGCCCCGCGTGGCTGTTTTCGGCCATATCGCGTGAGACGGCCCCAGCGGCCCCCAGCGGCTTTGTCCCATGGGGGGCCTGGCGAGGCCCCTAGAACGTGGGTCAAAACCCGGCAGGACGCGGCTGGGGGCGTCTCACGGGGTGCCAGGCCGGCCCCAGCCGGGGCCCAGCAGGCCGGGGCTGGGGGCGTGTCCACAGGCCGCCACGGGCCACGGGCCCCGCGTCCTAAGAGTGAGGCCGGACGGCCCGGAGATAACACAATGTCGAAAGCAAGCAAAAAAGACGATCTAGACCTTACCCCAGCACAGGTTGCCGCTGTAATGGCCGAATTGGCAGAGTCCAAGGCCGAATTGGCAAAGCTGAAAAGTGAGGCAGAATCGGGTGTCACGCTGAAAACTACCCAGTATGGTGCCCTTCAAATCCTTGGCATCCGCGGTGGCTATCTAGGATTCTACTCTGACGAGTGGGAAAAGATCCTAGGGCTCGGTGACCGCATCCGTGCGTGGTGTGAAGACCACGACGAGATCTTGACCAAGGCTGAGTCCTACGCGAAAACCCCAGCAGACGATCGCAAAAAGTAGGCAACGAGCCCCGCGAAAGCGGGGCTTTACTTTTCTCTCTCTCTACAGCGTAGAGACTTCTATCCACCCCATGCCAACACCGGAGTGAATCCATGAATACAGAAACTGTCCCCGAGGCCAGCGGAGAGCAAGTCGTAGTGCTCCCTGAGCATACGAAGAATTGGGAAGTGCTCGATCGCCCCTATCTAGAGGATACGGTGCGGTTCGCCATGCAAGTAGGCAAACTCGACTCTCTCACCGACTGCCTGGACCGGCTCCAGGCCATTGCGGATAACACTAACGCCAAAGTGACCCTGGGCCGCGACCTTGCGCCGCATAGCTTTAGCTTTGCGATCAACCGCGAGACGGGCTGTGTGATCAACGGTGGAGTAATCTTCCACGGTAGCCACGACGGCGGAGGCAACGGCAGTGCCCCTACCTACAGCGTGAATATGAGCCCGGTGGATGGATGGAGCATCCACACCTAAGATCCGGCGCCGTGTCCAGGGGCCGCCAGTCGGCTCCCGGCCGGCGTCCTATGGGCGGGGCACCCCCCGCCGCATCCGAAATTCAGCCAGATCTAAGCATTCCGCTTAGCCCTGGCGGAATGGCGCATGCCATTTTGAATTTTCAACCATGCCAAGGAACAAGCGCAATCCGATATGACTACGCCAGTAACAAACGCTCTCGCTCACAAAGACATCGAACTACTCCGCACCGACACGCAGGAGATCATCATCCCTGCGGATATGCAACTGGAGTCCCTCCGCGATTGGGTCGAGCGCCGAATCGAGGATGAAAACCAATGGGTGAGCATCGATCACTCATTCAACTGCTTTCCGCTGGAAGGTGCTCACGCACTAGCCGGCGCACTGGCCGACCGCTACGGCTGGACGAGTTTGACCCCCAAGAAAACGTGGTGGGGCGAGGAGCCGCCGCGAGTGGTCAGCCTGCGTACTGCTCTAGGGGAAAGCGTAGGCGTTCCCTGGGGCCGCATGGTGATTCCGGGCATCAGGGGATACCTAGAGACCAAACAGGGGGTGCGCGATGGCACTCCGGTGCTGCGGGTAGTTGGTGAAGTGCAACGCCGCGACGAGGCACAGTTTCGCCAGATCTTGCATGAGGCCGAGCGCAAGCTGGACACGGCTTCGATCTACAAGAACCAAGCACTGCGCATCAAATTCATCGAGCCCGGCGAGGCCTCGGTCGTGGAGGACTTCCAACCGGACTTCATGGACCTGACCAACGTCGACCCCGACCAACTGGTCTTCTCAGAGCACGTCATGGCAATGATCCAGGCCAGCCTGTTCGGCCCCATACTCCACACCGATCGGTGTCGGGAGCACGGCGTGCCGCTCAAGCGGGGCAATCTGCTCGCCGGCCCTTACGGATGTGGCAAGACGTTGACGGCTAAGGTGCTCGCGCTGCTCTGCGGTCAGAATGGCTGGACGTTCTTGCTGATCCCCAACGTAGATCACTTGGCAAAGGCGGTCGAGTTCGCCCGGCGCTATCAGCCGTGCGTTATCTTCAGCGAAGACATCGACCAGGCGCTCAAGGGCTCCAAGCGGGACGAGAAGGTCAACGCGATCCTCAACGTCATCGACGGCATCGAAAGCAAGGACACCGAGATCATGGTGGTGCTCACCACCAACCACGTAGAGCGCATCACTCCGGCGATGCTGCGGCCCGGCCGGCTCGACGCGGTGATTCCGATAGACCCGCCCGATGCCGTCGCAGCGCTCGCTCTGGTTCACAAGTACAGCAGCGGCCTTCTGGACCCCAATGCGGACCTCACGGAAGTGGGAGCGCACCTAGAGGGGCAGATACCGGCTGTGATCCGCGAGGTCTGCGAACGCAGTAAGTTGGCAGCCATCGCCAGCCACGGTGACGCACACATTATCACTGCCTCCGACCTGCTCACCGCGGCTAGGGGTATGGCTCAGCAGATGAAACTGCTCGCCCCGCAGGCTCCCGACGATCGCAGCGATATGGAAAAGGCGGCCGAGACGCTCGGGCGACTAATCCATGGCGGCGACAAATCGGAACCGCGTGATGCACAGCCGAGTGGCTACGCCAATAGTAGAAGCGCTGGTGTGGGGGTTCCGATGCTCCCGGTTAGCCCCAAGGGTAATTCCCAACCGCAGTCCTCCACCTAGAGTGCCCCACTGGCATGGGCCGGTCTACCCGCCGGCTTGGTTCCATGGGGCCGAGTCGGCGGCGACCGTATCACGGAGATCAAAACGATGATAAAGCGATTTCTCAGCTGGCTTCGCCGCCTATACCGTTGGCTCAAGGCCGCTCGCCTGCTCTCAGATCTTGAGCAACGATTGGCAACGCAGGACAACCGGGCCACGGCGTGGCCGCTTTACGTTGTCGAAGAAGAGGAGCGCATCTACGGCATGGACCCAGAGTATGCCCACGAGGGCACTGACTATATCTGGTCGTATTGCGATGATCCTGAATACTCCCACGATACGGACGGTGATCTCCGGGCGGAGCACCCGGATGAAACGTGGGAGGATCTGGATAGCTGCAGCGTCATGGGCGTCGAAACGAAGGACGGCCAGCGCTACGAAAAGATCTACTACCTCAACCGTTGGAAGTTTGTCTGCGCTCACCTGACCGCGAACGCAGCCAACGCTTACATCAAGCAGAATCGCCACAACCTTCGGAAACCGCGTGTCTACGTCACCAGCCAATATCGCTGCTATGAGTGGCAGGACGTGGTGCGGATTCTCGGGGGGATTGACCACTAGGGCGCTGTTCTGGTGACACCGTGCAACCGGCTGCGATGCAATGGTGCGTCTCGGCTTCTCCGAAATTGTTGAAAACATCGCACGGCTCAGTCGGGTTCGATTCCCGAAGTGTCCACCGCGAGCGGCGACGCCGCTGGCATTTTCCACTGTTGCTCACTTCATCCATCCGCCTCTGCACGCCGACGGCAGTGTCAAGCGAAGCAAGGCTCTATCCGCCAAACCCCCTTGGTCATTGCGACCGGGCTGCGGCGGTTATCCATCCGCCATTCCAACGACCAGTCCAAGTGCACGATACGCTAAGGCTCTGAAAAGGCCGCTGGCTGGAGCACTGTGGACCGCTCGCAACTTTTACTTTCCTCAACCACCAACCAACCGAAACGGAGTCAGACCATGCCAGTAACCGAAGTAATGTATCCCGACGGACGAATCCTCATGCGCAAGTGGGAGCCCAACAAGCGGCCCAATTTGGCGTGGCTGCAGCAGTGTGTGGCCGGCCCGAGCCAGGGAAAGGGCCTCATCGAGGGCGTAGACAAATTCCACGATTCGCTCGTGGCCTATGCTAACGAGGAAGGGCGCCCGCTCAGCCTGCCCGTCAACGTGTTTGCTATGCGTAGGCTCCGCTGGCCCGCGCCTCCCGGCGGTTGGTCGGCCTACGATGGTAACCTGGGCGACGAGACGTGGAGCCCCATCGTGGGCCCGGTAGTTGTCTTGCAGAGTTTCAGAGCGGACCCAGACGAGCACGGGAACGACGACCCATCCGACAAGGTATGCCCGCCCGACCTGGGGACCCAGATCGAGGGAAAGCGAGAGTGGCGACAATGAGAACGCTGGTCCTTGGAGAACTACTCACGGCGGACCAAATCGAGCAGGCCCGCCAAATCATCGCAGCGGTTGATACCCAAACCGATTCGTCCATGGGCAAGACCGTGGAACGCATCCAGGCCGAGGTCATTGACCCCGCGCTGGCTGAGATCACCCGCAAGGGGGGCCAGGAATTCGATCCGAGGTATTTGGCCTACATGGTCTGCTTTGCTATTTCACAAGCGCAGGCGACCGCAGCGTCCGATATTCCGAATGTGCAATTCAAGCACCATGGCGTCCAGGGCCCCATGACCCACATGGGCAAGCGGGGCCACATATTCACCTGGGAGTGCGACACCGGCGGTGGATGGCACTGCGCGGTGGAAGATCTAGAGGGCCACGGATGCACCGCGGCGGTTCACTTTGCTGACGAGGATATGGCGATCACCGCCGCTCGTTCCCTGATCGCACAGCACGTCACCGACGGGCTCTACACGGTCGTAAACCAAAAACCCGGCACGCCGCCGGTGGTCAACTGATGGGGACGCTTCCAATGTATGCGATCTACGAGCGACCGCTCGATTACCCGCACAGTTTCGTGGTGCGCCGCTGGTGGGTCAACGATGGGCAATCCGAGCCCGTGGCCGAGGGCGAACCGCTCGCCGTAGTAGAAACACTGCACGAGGCCCGCGAGGAAGTGCCCAAGGGCCTAATCCGCATGGCACGGGACAAGGGCGACCCGCTCTCGATCGTGGAGACGTGGCTATGAGCGACGCCAACGAGTCGCGATCGTTTCAGCCGACCTGGCAATCCATGGCCGCGATTATCGTGGGTGCGTTTCTGATCGGGTTCCTTGGGAACAAGGTGACCTGTGACCACCAAACCGACAACGCCGTATCTGGAGAACAACCATGAGCAAACGACCACCACTGACCCGCGCTGACTTGGACGAGGCTTCCTGCGATGACTGTGGCGAGGACGATGCGCATATGGAACTTGGACAGAAGTGCCACCCTGGCCTCGGGCAGAGCGTCAGCTACTACCAGGGCATGATCTATGTCGCATGCCGATTTTGCCAAGAACTCGTGGCGAAGATTGCGGTGGCAGAGCCAGAAGAACCGGAGCCCGACGAGGGCGAGGAGGTCGCAGCCTGATGGGAATAGACCCGCTAATCGCAGAGGGCGACTGCTACGAGGCGTCGGCGCATGCAATCATCGGCTTTGCATCGCGACTGGACGTTCCCGAGGGTGCCGTTTTGGTGCATGGGCGCCCGACCCTGACGCGGCCCCCCTACATCGAATACGGCCATGCGTGGCTGGAGTACCAAATGGACGGCATGACGTGGTGCCTCAACGTCGCCAACGGTGACGACAAGAGCCTGCCCGGCGCGCTGTTCTACGGGGTAGGAAACATCGACCCCGAGCAGTGCTACCGCTACAACCGCGAGCAGGCCAGTCACATGCTGGCGGCCTATGAGCACTACGGCCCCTGGGAGGGACCGGAGGGCACACCGCCGCTCAACCCCGAACACGCTGACAAGCTATTGGAGGATTTACGTGGAAGGACTTAGAGAACTCAGCGATCAAGACTGGTATCAGCACTGGCTCGACACGCCGATGGGGACGCCCGGCGCCCGGCTGGAAAGGAAACTGGGGCGGCCATGCACTGAGCAGGAGGCATTCGTTGAGCCCGGGTGCTGCGTGAAATCCAAGGAAGCGACTAAGCACATGCCCAATTGGCATGGCAGGCTCAAAGAATACAGCGACCATAAGTGCGTGGTGGCGGCGCATGGCGGCTCTACCACCAACCCACGTTTTGTGTGGGAGGGAACCTCGGTCGAGTACGAACACTACTGGCGGTGCGATTGATGGAATACGCAACCGAACGCGACCCCAGAGTCCTGCTCATGGAGATAGCCGGCATCACCGAGGACAGGGCCAAGGCGATCGTGAGTGCTTTTGCTCGGGGCACGCTGTCCCGAGCCAGCGTGGCTGAATTGCGTGGCTGTGGCTGCACCGAGCGCCAAGCCCGTGCGATTGCCTCCGCATTTGAATTGTCGCGGGCCACAGCGGCCCGGGACGCGAAGTGGGGCACTACGCTCAGTCACCCTGGGGACGCTGCGAAGTATCTACAGGCCCAGTTTGGCGACCTGCAACAAGAGCAATTTGCGATGCTGATGCTGAACGCACGCCAGCGAGTCTTGGAGTTCCGCATCATCGCCGTGGGCAGCCTGGCCCAAGTGGACGTGAATCCTCGTGAACTATTCCGGCCGGCTATCCGCGCTGGAGCGCATTCGATTATTCTTTGCCACAATCACCCGAGCGGCGACCCCGAGCCCAGTGAGTCTGACGTGGAATTGACCAGACGCATGGTGGATGCCGGGCGACTGGTCGGCATTCCGGTGCTCGATCACTTGGTGGTGACCCGCGATGATTCTGCCTCGCTGGCGGCGCTGGGCCTGATGGAGCGACCATGATGGCTGAGGTACAGGACAGACACATGGAAGCGGCCCGCAAGGCGCTAGGCATCAAGGGCATGTGGAGAAACGGCGCTCACAATATGGTCGGTATCTTCGCCCAAGCCCTAGCAGACCAAGAGGCTGAGATTGCCGACGCGCTGGAGGCAGAGTTTAGGTCGATAGAACTTCATGGAACAGTCTCCGGCCCCGCCGGCATCATCGCTAGGTGGGCCCGCCGGGTGCGCTCTGGTGAATGGAGGGGCAAGTGAGACGCCTGCTGATCGGGCTCCTGGCCCTGAGCGCCTGCCGCGACGACTACAACGCCAGCGATGTAGGTGAAGGTGCGACAGAGGGCTCTAGCGAAGATATTGGCGACGGCGACGGCAACGGCGACGGCGATGGCGACGGCGATGGCGATGGCGAGGCCACCGGAGACCCCGATAGGGGCTCTGAGACGGCCGGAGACGGCGATGGTGACGGCGATGGCGATGGTGATGGTGATGGAGACGGGGACGGGGACGGCGATGGCGATGGCGATGGCGATGGCGATGGCGATGGCGATGGCGATGGCGATGGGGACTGCGGCAACGGGCAGATCGAGGGCGACGAGACGTGCGACGGCAACAACCTGGACGGCAAAGCCTGTACTAACTTCGGCTATAGCGGCGGCACGCTCGGATGCACTGAGCAATGCACCTTCGATACGTCGGGGTGCGAATGACGCGGGCTAACCCACGAGACTTCCGAATCGCAGACGCCCACTATCCCACGCAGCGTGTCCAGCTTCCCGAGGGCTACTACTTTGAGATCATGCCGCTGATCCTGGGCCGCTCTCGTATCACGATCACCGATGGGCGATCAGTCGAGCAGTTTTGGTGATACCGAGACCCCGAGGCCGCGGTCGCGGCCCTGCAAGAATTTGAGAACGACCCGAATGCGATGGAGCCGGAAGGCTGGAACCGCAGTAACTACGGGACGACGGATTGGAGGCACGAGAGCGGTGCGGTCCACAGACGCCGCCCCAACCTGAAACGTGAAGAGGAATTTGTAGCGTGACCGAAGAAACCGCAGAGCCCGAGTCGGAGCCGATGCCAGCCTATGAGCCTAAGACCGACGAGCAGATCAAGGAGATCGCCCAGAAGTTGCAGGCCGGCCACATCTACACGTCCGAACACATCAAGCAAGGCGACGAGGTAGGGCTCGTATTCATGGCCTTTGCGCTGAGTGGCCCGGACCACGCCGACTGGATGCAGGAGAACGAAATCGCGGTGCTCTACCAAGATCTAGATAAGGCGGCGCCCCGTTCGATCAACGGGATGCCCTGCTTTTTCTCCCACCAGCTTTTGACGTTGGCCGAATGGAAGCGCGTACAAGAAACCGCACAGAAGATCCAAGAGGCCGTTGACAGCGTGTAACCGGCCGCGTGTCCAGGGGCCGCCAGCGTCGAGGCTGGCGCCGTCCTAGGGACGCGACCCACGAGGTTCCCGGCGCCGCTGGCGTTGGGATTAGGAGCAGGCGTGAAGTGACCTACAACCCTGTCGCAGAATGGGCTCTGCGACCAAAACCAGTATAACGGGGACGGCCCTGCCGAGCGAGTGCGCATAGCAGAGCGTCAAATAGTCCCAGGGCGGCTGGTGTCCGGTCACTGACGATCAATCCGTTTACAGCCCCGCCAAATAGGATTCATCATCCGCGGCTACGGTTCAGGGCCCTGCTCCGCTTTATTTCCAGACCACACTCAACCACCAACGAAAGGACCACCATGGCAATGTACGAATTCCGCATGACCATCAACGTGCCGCCGGCACGGTCAGCGGACCAAACGCTGGAGCGCAAGGCCTATTTCATTCAGGCCCGTGACTCGCAGCATGCCGGCAAACAGATGCAGATTCTGATGCGCGACACTGGCTTTGGCGACCGGGCTTTCACCTTCCAGGTATGGTCGGGAGACATAGGCGATACCCGTTGGGCCAACGGCAAGAAGTACGCGAACGCAGAGGCGTATCGAGAGGGCCGGGGCGTCCGAACCAATGTGGTGGCACAGCCAGGCGAGTGCGACGGCTGCTACTGCAGCAGTTGTCACAAGGAAGTGGAGTGGACCCATGCCGATGCCGCCTGAACGACTCGACGCCATGTATTGGGCCGGCTTCTGCGACGACACGCTGCTGCACGCGAGCGGGACCGACTTAAAGCGCGGCCACGCCGACCGCGTGGAGTGGCTGCAAGGCCACATCAACGACTGCGTGGACTGCCAGCGGGCCACCAAGTTGAAGAACCTAGAGTTCCGCATTGCGGAGCGCCTGAACGCAGTGGACCGTTTCAAAAGCGGACAGGACCTATTCGACCTGGATGGCTACGACGAGGCCCACGAGGAGATCCTGAACAAGGCCATGGGCATAGGCTTCATAAGCAAGGCCGACTTAGGCTGGATGAAGAAAATGGCCGTGCGTCACGGGAACCCGTGGCCCGGCAGAATCGAGTGACCCATGCCGGATCCTGAATACCTGAACATCAAACCGATCAAAGAGGGCCCCTGCGAGGTCCACGACTGGCCCACTGTGGGATTCCCCCTGCGGCTCGTCACCGCCATGCGAGCGACGCACCCCAAGGGGGTCAATGCCTGCCGCGAGTGTGTGGAGCGGGCCACCAAAGAGAATGACCGTGAACGGGGCCCCTACAAAATCATCCGCATGTATCAAGACCCTGACTTGGAGGCCCGAGACATCAGGCGCGGCGTGACGCTACTGGAGGCGCAGTCGCATTGTAAGAACCCAGAGACGAATAGCCAAACCTGCACCACGGACGAGGGCAAAGCCCGCACCGCCCAATACGGTGAGTGGTTCGACGGCTACGAAGAGGACGCAAGATGAACCCACTACTCCACCCAAAACTACTCGGGCGCACCGTTGCCTGGGACCACGAGACTCACGACCCGGACAGGGACAGGGTCGAGGTCAAAGAACTTGAAGGCACCATCGTCGGCGTCAGCACCGATTCGGACGGGGATTTTTGGTTCCTAATCGCGGTCGGCGGCGGCCTCCACACCGCAGGCGCTATCGAGTGCATGTTCACGGGACCAGCGGAGGCGTTTGCGTGATCATCGACAAAGAAATCCGCGACAAGGTCGACGCGCTATACGAGGCCGCCGTCAAGGAGAACCCGCGTGTGCTGACGGGGATTGCGACTCAAGTGCACGTCTTGACCGATATGCTGCTGGAGTTCACCCACGGCGAAAACGAGGAGATCCCCATACCCGAGGCGCTTTGGGTCGTGTGGCGGGCGGTAACCGCTGCCGCTAGCATGCGACGCCGAAGCCCGCGGCTATACGCTCTGATGCTGGCGAAAACCGCCGCGGCGTCGATGGGCGCTGCCATGGAGAACGTGGGCGTCATTGAGGACGACGACCCCGAATCAGCGAAGCACGACCTGATGGATATGAGCGGAATGTTCGACGCGCTCATAAACCAGGAGATCGAGAAACTGCCAACACCGCCAGAAGGAGCCAATGGAAAACCCCAACCTGAGTGAGTACGGCCGCGAGGTCGTGCTCAGCTTCCGCCAACTGGATGCCCTATGCGTCTGCTGCGAGAAACCGAAAATGGACAAGGGCGAGTGGGAGCACTTCAAATCTGCGATGGTGCGCATCAGCCTGGCGCGCCACAATAAGCCTTTGCCCGACCTGGATGGCTGCACCAACGCGGTGCCGCTCACGGACGATCAAATGCAGGCGCTAGAGCGGGCTGCCGCCCGGGAGTACGAGCACTGCTCGCGAGCAGATTTCACGGAGGCGATTCGCCGCATCAGCGGCTCGTGGTGCGAGGCGTACCCGGGGCCGGAGGATGCCACGGAAGAGGAACACCAGCTGTGGACGGTGAAGCTGATTGCACGGGACCCACACAGCCCGTTCAAGGGCATGGTGAGTTTTGAGGACGAGAGCGAGGCCCCATGCTGACCGCTGAGAAGATCCGCATGCTGCTGGAACTACTCGCCCATGAGCAAGTCTCGGAGTTCGATGGATACATCGTGCTCAGGAGAAAGGGCGGCTATTCCGAAGATCCCGTCAAAGCGCAGACACAAGCGGCGCTCAGCATCATGCTGGAAGTGGCGACAAAAAGTGAAGCAAGTTAGTAGTCGTTTGGTCGGTGGTGGTTCCCGGCCGAATGCGCGTCCGAGCCGGGCGGCTGGAGTGACCCTCAGTCTTTCAGCCGCCCGGTTTTTTATTCTGCCCCGCAGGCAAGCCGGCAGGTTCGACTCCTGCCCGGGGCGCCACCAGTTGCATTCCCAACCTCAACTCGCGATACTCAACCCGGAACGGACCACCAGTGAACCACGACAAAGTAATCGACAAGATCAAAAAGCTGCTGCGGCTCGCGGAGTCCGCAGACGTGAACGAGGCGGCCACCGCCGCCGGTCAGGCCCAGCGCCTGATGGAGCAGTACCGCATCGACCAGGCGATACTCTCCGTGGACGAGGACGCCCCAGACGGGGCGGTAGACGAAGAGAACATCAAGGAGTTCAGCGACGAGCCGCTGGCCGCATCGGGACGCCTGGCTCAGTGGAAGTCTTCACTCGGCGTCGCCATTGCGAGCATCAACGGTTGCCGCTGTGTGCTCAGCAAGGAATGGAGTGGCCGGAAGTTCCGCACCACCCTTTGCCTGGTGGGGCACCCATCCGACGTGGCTACCGTGCGCTACTTGTTCGCCTACCTCGTGAGCGAGATCGAGCGTCTGTGCAAAGAGCGCAACAATGGCCGCGGACGGACCTGGGCGAACAGCTTTCGCATCGGGGCCGTGCACACGGTCAGGAAGCGCCTACAGGAGGCCAAGGAGCAGGCCCGTCTGGATGCTCGGAAGAAACTCAAAGGCAACACGAAGGCTCTGGCGCGCATCAGCAAGGCGCTAGAACGGGTAGACGCCAGGGCCGGCGCCGTGGACCTGTGGATGAAGGAAAATCTGGAAATGACGACCGGCCGCAGTCGTGCATCCAGTCGTGACTGGGACGCCTACCGCGAGGGAAAGCGTGCCGGTGAAAGCATCGACCTGAGTGGCCCATCGGGCGGCAAGGCCGGCCGCAAGGCACTCAAGTCGGGTAACTAGAACCACCAACCCCCAACCTAGGAGGGCCACATTGTGACGAGTAAAGCGCTCGTCAAGCGCAAAAAGTCCGTCGTACTCCCGCAGGAGCCTGACGATTGGACACCAGCGCAGGCACAGGACCTCTTCGATCGTGTAGTGGGCGCCGTGAGGCTCCAAGGCTACGTCCGATCGGAGGGAGCCGTCGAGGCCTGCTGTTATCGAAACGAGGATGGCCTGCGATGTTTCGTAGGCCACCTGATCACCGACTCCGAGTACAGCGAGAAAATAGAGGGCGCAACTGTGCGCCTTTTGGCTGAGTCAGGCGTGGCTTTCACGGACCTGACCCAGGCTTCGCTGGATTTCCTGGAGGAACTACAAGCAATCCACGACGACGTGCCGCCGAACGAGTGGGAGACGGCATTTGCAGACCTGGCCGCAGATTACGGCCTCGACTACTCCCCACCAAAAGGACGCAACTGAATGAACCCGACCCGACCTGTGCGCTATCGAGGACGCGCGCTGAGCACCGCCCAAGTCATGGCCCTGCGTGGCCTGATCGAAGATGGCGAGACGGATGCACATGCCAATACGCTGCGCGCTCTGAAGAAAAAGAAAATGCTGGACGACGATGGCAAGCCCACCGAGTCAGCCAAGACCTGGGTGAGTGGCTACGTCAAAAAGACCGGCGACGGCCCAGAACTTCTCAAGGAATCATTCCGAGGGGTATTCGGATGAAGAAGAGTAAGCGCTGGAAGCTGCTGCACCACGTCTACGGCCAGCACAAATTCTACTTGGACGCCAAGAACGACCGCATCGCGGTGGCCGATGATTCGGTCGAGCCCGGCGGCACGCCCGATGAACAGGACGACGGCTTGATCTACCTGGCGACCTACGAGCCCATCCTGGTCACAGTGGACGACTCGCAGGACCGCGAGGACGCCGGCCTGAACTACCGGACACCGAGCGTTACCATTCCCGTCGAGCAGCCGGATGGCGACGGCGGATATGAACGCTGCGGACATATCCTCGCGGACCCCGACGAGTGGCTGTGGATTGCGGCCACCTTCAAAATGCCCGTCAAGCAAGTCTTTGAGACTGGACGCCTTGGCTTTACCTACAACGTCTCACTGCCGGAGGCCGATGATGCCTGAGACGACTGAAGAAACAACCGAACCCAAATTGGAGTGGGGCCTGGTCTGGGCGCCACCCGACGATGCCCCCGCTGCTTGGGGTGCTCGCGGCATCGTGGAGGAACGAGGATTCACTCTGCTTGGCGACCGCCAGTGTTTCATTGGCGACGACGAGGCCCGCAAGCGGCTACGTGCTCTGCTCAACGGCCCCGGCCAGGGCAACGGCGCATTATCGAAGGCGCAGGACCGAGCGCGTGCTCTGCAAGACGAGGGCAAGCTGTGGAAGCACCCGCCGTACCGTGACCCGGATACGCTGGAACATATCAACTGGTCGAAGGAAGTCAAAGAGCGACCCGACGTGAAAACCACGCCGATCTTGTACGAGGACGATGCGATCTGCGTGCAGGGAAGCACCAACGGAAGCTACGGGCACATTTACCTGGCCGCATGGCTGAAACCGGAGGCGACCTGAATGGAGAACCATACCTGCGAGCGCTGCTGGCGGAAGCTGGACCCGGACACGATGGTTTGGCTGGAACTTAGATGGGACACCGGGCTCTACTGCGACCCGGAGAAGACGGACGTGCCCCAGGATAAGAGCCAGGGCGCATTCACATTCGGTGCGGCGTGTGCCAAGGCCGTTCTAAAGAACGGGGGCGAGTTAGTCGACATCGGAGAAAAGAAGAGGCAACTTGGCTAAATTCAGAGTGCTTGCCCAATGGGCGGTGACCGGCGATTACTACGTTGAGGCCGAGAGCCGCGAAGAAGCCATCACCAAGGTCAGGGCCAACAAACAGGGCCCGCTGCCATCGGCCACCACATTCGTGGACGGCACGTTCTTTGTGCACGAGGATCTGGCGGAGAGGCTGGACTGATGGCTAAGTGGAAATACCGCTGCAACATTCTCGACATCGTGCATGACGATTCGTTGAGCGACCGCGAGAGACTGCGTAAGGCCGCGGATCGGCTCGACACCTGCCCCGGGTTCCAAGGCGAGGACATCGCCCAGGAACTACGAGACGCCGCAAACGAGACGGACGACCGGCTCGTGGAATACGAGGGAAACCGAGTGCTCGGTGCCCTATACGACTTCGCAGACGCCAACCTGATCTGGACGGGACCATGATGCTAGAAAAAATATCAGACGAGTTCTACGAGTACGAACCCGGCAACGGCACCCGGTACTTCATCCTGGTCACTCACATCAAGCCGGCCGGTCACATCGACTCCACGCTGGCGTTCATGTGGCTGAAGAACGGCGACCGCGGTGGCAGGGGCATGGTGATCGACCCCGACGAGAAACTGGGCCTGGAATACTTCCAGGAGAAAACCGGCATCAAGAACACGCACGATGCGGTGGCTCTGCTCTGCTTTTTGGGCGAAGAGTGCAACTGCCGGGTCGGGGGAATCCCCATGGCTTTCCGCCGTGAGGCGTGGTTCCGGCAGGCCGAGGAGCGAGGCGCAGTTTGACGTTCAGCACGCCCGAAGACCTGTTCCGATGGCATTTGGAGCACTGGGATACGGACGAGGACGCCGACTACGCCGAGGTCGGGGATACGCGCTGCCCCTGGTGCCGATGCAAGATCCACAAGATGTACCACGAGAGCGGCTGCCCAGTGCGCGCTCTGATTACAAAACAAAGGGAGGAGCGTAAGGCGTGAAACTCGACTGGTACTGTGCGGACGGATTCAGCGTCCACAAGCAGATGGATGGCCACGCTGAGTACCGGACCCGGAGTGGCGAATACGCCGTGTACCGAGAGCCGGCACCCGGTGCCAAGCGACGCTCTTGGTATCGCCCCTACTACTTGCCGAATGGCAACGAATCCCAGTCAGAGCACCTGGGGCTGGAGGATAGCCTGCGCCGAGCCAAGGCCAGTTGCCGCAGACACTCTAAACGGGAGGCTGTTCCATGCAAATAGACGACACGCTTTGCTGCAAGATGAACCTATCAATCAGCCGTGGCATGGGAACCATCCACATCTTATATCCAGCCGGCGAGCCCAAATGCGGACGATGCCTCTTGTGCGTCCTGCTGCTGCAGATCCCGGCGAACGAGAAGCCAGCACCACCCGAGACAGAGAGCGGGGGAAAATGACCAGCAAACGACGACGCAAGACCGGACGAAGGAGAACGAAGATGCAAGAGCAGACCGACCCACTCGTGAGATTCGTCCACGGAATACTGGACGCCACGATGCCCCGCGACCTGGGCCCATTTGAGTTTCAGCAGACCGACCCCAGTAGTGCGGAGCGGGACAGGTTCCTCTGCGACGAAATCTGGTACAGCGGGCGCTATCAGGTGTTCCTTCGCAAGGACGTGCGCACCGGCTGGAGCATGGAATGCCCCTGCGTCGACCGATCGGAGGACGAGGCAGACCCCACGATCGACTCCGATTGCGAGAAGTGCGACGGCAGCGGCATGACCCACATGCCGGTCACGCACCTGTCGATCAAACGAGGGGACCGCGAGCCGATTCACGACTGGCGGGACCTGCAGATCATCAAGTCGCTGTTCTGCGGTGCCGAGGCCGAGGGCATTGAAATCTACCCGGCGGAATCTCGCATGGTGGACACGGCCAACCAGTTTCACCTGTGGGTGTTCCCCGAGAGCACCCGGATCCCGGTGGGCTTCAACGATGGTCGCCTGGTCGCAGATTCCAAATACGGCAAGGGCAAGCAGCGGCCGTTTGAAATCCAGCCCGAGGGCCTGATGGCCGACGGTGACTTCCGTCGCAAGGCGCTGACCTACTGCGAGTCCAAGGGCATGGTCGGATCGGAACAGATCGATGTGCTCGGGGAGCCCGCGACCGATGCAGAGATCCGAGCGGTCTACGCCGCACTGCCGAAGGACGAATTGAAAAATGCGATCGAACACTGGTCTAAGCGGGCCAACAAGGACGACCCGGACGAACAGGAGGTCAAGCGCCGCCTGTTCCTGATCGCTGACATCAACGCCGAACGCATGCTCAAGGAGCACAAGGAAAACCCATGAACGAACCAGACACTGAACGCGTACCGCCATGCGGTGACGCCAAGATAGGCGAGCCCCTGCGGTTTGCCGATAGCGACGAGAAGTGGCGCGATGGCGTGGTCGTCGCGATTCTCAAGGGCAAGAGCCCCTACAAGTACGAGATCCGCGGTGACAACGGACGGACCTACGACGTGCCCGCCTACTACGTCACAAGGCGCCCCCAGTGAAGCAGATTGCGTTCGGCCTGCTTGGTGCGCTCCCGGCTACCGTACCCAAACCGGATCGCATTGTCCTGGTCGAGCCAGCCGAGGTCACACCCGACGATCGCCAGCTTGAATTCTCTGGGCTCGCCGTTTACCGCTACGCCACGGACGAGCGGAGTGCAGTGGTGCATGGAGAGTTCCCGCGCCTCTTCAACCGCAGTGGCCCGGTCGGACGCGCTCTGCGAGACGGAGTGCGCTTGAGCGGAGTGCCGCTCTACACTGGGCCGGGCCAGTACAGCTTTCGCCAACGCCATGACGACGGCCGCTGGCGCCTGGTCACAGTCAAACACGACCAAGGCCATGCCGTGGTCAAGTCCGTCACGACGTGGTCAATCTACCTACCCAAACACGAGGAAGCCGCAGCATGACCGAACCCACCGAGCCCGAGTTCAACCCGCATTTGGCCTTCCGCGATCGGCCCATCCGAATCTTCATTTGAGCGGATGGCACCCTGTCCTTCCGTGCGAAGGACCCGGAGCACCCCAAGTGCTTGGTACATCCAGAATTGCTCAACGAGCACTACCCCAAGGCGCTGCCCGTCTACTCGGTCGACACTGACCAGGACGCGATTCGCCTTTTCACCCTGGCCGCCAATATGGGCTACGGCAACCGCAGACTGGGTCTGCCCCACATTTTGGACGAGAGCATCGACAACCTACCGCAAGTCGCAGAGCACCTGCACGAGCGATATATGTGGATGAAAGAACGAGAGAAGAAGAAAGGGAAAAAATGAAGCAGTACGTTTCAGAACAAACCTGTCGAGAGATCACTCAAGCGGTGAACAACCTGTTTGCCTGCGAGGCATACCTAAAGCGCCTCGCCATTGGGCTCCGTGAAGAGTCCCAGAAAACCGAAGATCACGAAGTCTCGTTTCGGCTATTTACGCTGGCCGATACGCTGGACGACCTACGCGGCTACGTCCAAGAGGCCGCCAACGTCTACAAGGACGAGGACACTGGCGTCCGCGCTCTGCTCCCCGAGCCATGGGGTCTGGGCAAGGAGGCGGCGTGAGCCCGCTTAGCCCGTTTGAGCAGATTCATTTGCTCCGAAAGGCACTTGAGGAATGCGCCTGCGGCTGCTCTGTCGCGGATCCGGCTCGTTGCCGGCGATGTGAAGCGCTCGCTATGACTGCGGTGCATGACGATCAGGTCTATGCGCGCCAAATCAGGGAGCCCGATCAGATCTTGATGCCTGATGGCGAGACGTGGTGCACCGTCGAGTACATTCGGCCAGAAATTGACGGGCGGCTGTTTATGGCGTTCTGCGAGGGCGGTTTCGCTATCCTGGAACCACTGGCGCTCATTCGCTATCGCCGCAACCCCACGTTGCCCGAGGAAGTTGTGGAGAGTCGCAATGATTGAAGGTGAGATCCGATTCATGGTCGCCGCTGGCATCGCGGGCGCGGACAACTACGACGAGCGCGAACATGCGGGCGCGGGCGCTCCGCTCGTTTCGATCAAGTGGGTGGACGACCAGCGCAAGGGCGAGTTTCTGCTAGACCCAGCCACTGCGCGACGCTTGAGCGTGTCCCTAGCGAAATCTGTAGAGGCGCTTGAGCGCATGGGCTTCGACATAGACTCCAGCAAGGTGCGTACCAACCTGTTTTTGGAAGATCCG
>SDBS01000749.1_pt1 | contig 32496 bp, 36 predicted proteins | sample 2277091 | NCBI WGS metagenome assembly SDBS01 (sample SAMN10404972, study PRJNA504765) | marine sediment metagenome | isolation source: marine sediment core GS10_PC15, 163 cmbsf | place: Arctic Ocean: Southern Knipovich Ridge | collected 2010 | reverse complement strand
ATGGTTACCAGCCGGTCTTTGCTATTTGTGTGGATAGATATCCACCGCGACCATTTTCCCAGGCTTCGGCGGCTGCATTTGCCGGCGCTCTTGTGGGGTACGATCCGTACAGCGGAGGATGCCATTCAGCTGGGTTACGTTCTCCTGTCCCGCGAATGCCGTGCCAATCACCCCACACACCCTGGACCTTGATCTTTCCGCGAGCCCAGAATGAACGAGAGGCGTCAATGGCGTGCACAGTGGTCTTTCTATCCTCCGCGCCGGCTTCAGAAAATCGCCCTTCATCAGATACAGACGTAACCTTCTTCTCCCCGCCCTCGCCGGGCTCGAAGAATTTGTCGAAGGTGTCCTGGAACTTTTCTATCATATTCCCGATCTGCCTAAACGACGCATCGCTCAAACCCTGCAACGCCATCTTGAGCGCCTGCGCCATCGCGGCCGCCGTCTCCGGACCCCAAAGACCATCCACGGTAATACCAATCGCAGACTGGAATGCCCGAATCGCCGCGCGGGTATCCGGCCCCATCTTGCCATCCACGCCCGACGGGCCCACGCTGAACCCCGTATCTTCGAGCGACTGCTGCCGCTTTTTCACAGTCGTGCTGCCGGCCTTTTTCTTTTTGGGCGGCGCAACCATGGGCGGCAATTCAGCATGCAGCTGCTCGACGAGCGGTGTCGCTTTCTTCTTGCGCTTCTTCTTACTCATCAAGAGCAAGGCGCCACTGCCAATGGCGATGATGGGAATGATGTTCATGGCTTACTCGTCGAGGTATCTTGCGCTCACGTAGACGGCGCCGGCTCCGAAAACGCCGTACATCAATTTTCGTCGGAGGGAGGTTTCCTTTTTCTTCTTGGGATTGAGGATCCGCTTGCGCTTTCTGGCGTTATCCCAGCCTTCGAGCCAAGGCCAATGCCATTTCTCTGTCACGGCCGGCGCCTGCGCCAGGCTTTCGACAGGGGCAAGCCTGGGCGCTGTTGGTAGTTCATTAGCGGGCTTGGGATTTTCTTCTGCTCCGGGCGCTGCTGCGGTTCCGGTATCTGTGGTGAAGACGATGTAGCGGATGAGGATTTCGGAGTCGTGAATCCACGACCGTAATCCACCCACCATGTCTGAGCCAATCTCATCATCATCAAGTCCGGGCGCCTCGAGGTCGCCCCACCGCTCAAGAAGCTGTTCACGACGATGCTGCATTCCGGCATCGATCACAGCCTTCCTCGGCAATCGTCGTAAAACAGAGTTCAGCTCCTCGCTTCGAGCCCACCACCGTTCGAATTCTTCGGGCGTGCAAACGCTCTTGATCTCTTCTTCCACTTCTTCTGCCACAGCCTTCATCCCTCACCTGCCGATTCTGCCGCTTGCATCTCACGCATACGTTGCGCCGCTCGAATCTCAGTAAGCTCCTCTTTGTCTTTCATGTACTTGTTGAAAAAGTACATGACACCGCCGCCGACCAATGCCGCGCCAGCTGCCCAAAGAAGCTTGTCTTTCGTCTCGTCCTTGCTCTTCTTTTTGGCCATGAGAACTATCCCTGTTGGACCTGCTGGAACGGCTGCTTTGGCTGATTGATTTCGTTGAGCACGATGACAGATAGATCGATGACAGCGCCAAGCACCTGACCCATCCGTCCACCATCTGCGCGCTTGTTGTCAGCGTAACGGAACTCTTGGTCAGTCTCAGAAAACTCCCACCCGCACCCAGGCGCAACAGCCTCGAGGCCGGCAAGAACCAGACGTGGACCAATCGTCTCCCCATCAAGCGGCGTGCCAAGATTTTGAGCGAACCCGAGCGCGCTCTCCCTCATTGCGGGCAAAATTGACTGTTCGACGGCAATCTTATTGATTGGCATCTCGTCAGCCTCCGTAGGCTCAATGTGCACAGCATCAATAAATGTATCACATTTGGCGCGCATCTGTGCGTATTTCTCCTGAGGGGAAAGCTCTGGCGCCGGCTTTTCAGCCTCTGCGAAATCATCCTCAGCGTCGTATTCTAAGGGTTCTGATTCCATCTCAAAATCCCCGGCCGCTTCCCCCGTTGGCCTCTCCTCGAATTCGAGTGATGTTTCCTCCACCATTGCCCCGCCTAGATCCGGCACCTGCGGAGGCCTTGTTTTCTCCACCAATTCCTTTATTTCTTTCTTTGCTTCTTCTGTGAGCGCAGGCGTGCGCTTGCGCTTCTTCTTTTTTCGGCCGAGAAGAACCGCTGCAGCGCCAGCTGCAAGGATGAGTGGTAGCACATTTGCAGCCATCAGAAAACCTCTCTGATCCTCCCAGTGATTGCACCGACGAGATCTGGTGTAGGTGTAGGCATATTCAGTTTTATCCTCTTGACCACTTTTGAGCCGATGTCGCTAGCATGCAAAATGCCGCCACTAAGAACTTTCGACTTGGCAAAAGAAACCAGCACGGCGGCTGACTCGATTTCTTTAGGAGCCCAATATCTCAGCTCGAAGTTCACTTCCGGATATATTTCAGCTAAATTTCTAATGCTTGAAGCGACCTTGAAATAGTAACGAATCCAGTCCTCGCGATTGGATGTATACAAGTTGTAACCAGACTTGGCCCAGACCTCTGTTCCGATTGGCACGGAGATTTTCACCGCATAGCCCTTAGGTTCGTATCCCGCTCCCGCATGGACTAGCGCATCGAAGCCTCGCCATGGGTCTGTCGTCTGGTATTCCCAAGACTTTGTTCTCCAAGGTAAAATGAGCGCCATGTTAACTGGCAGCCATGATTCATCCCGAACGCCGGAAGGCGTTGCAATTTTTCCATCCGGCCATGTACTTGGATTCAAAAGGTCGTATCCCAAGCCCGAAGGCTTAGGTGCCGGCGCGGGCTTGGGTGTAGGCTTCTTCGGAATCTTGATGAGACCCTTCGCCGCCATCTCGAGCGCCCGACTCATCATGGTCGCGGTCGGCTGGTCCCACTTACCCGTCCTGCCAATGTTGGCGTAGGTCTGAAAGCCAAGGATGGCGTGGCGGGTATTCTTGCCGTAGATGCCGTCGGGGAGTCCGGGATTGCAGTCGCAGATGCCCAGGCCGCCCAGGTAGGCGAGCGCCGTCTGCCGCTGCTTCCAGATCTCACTCGGAACCGGCGCGTCAGCCGGAGCTTTCGCAGGCGGTGGCGGAGGCGGCGGGATGTCGACCGGAACGTATTCATCCACCGCCGTGCGCTTGCGCTTCTTCTTTTTTCTGCCAAGAAGAACCGCTGCAGCGCCAGCTACGAGGATGAAGGGTAATACATTTGCGGCCATCGCTCTATCCTGTAATCGCTTTCATTTTGACAAAATGCGTATGATCGAGACCGATGGCGCCAAATGGGGCCGAGGTGGGAATGGCGCCCGACGATTCCGTAAAGACTTCATTCCCCTGCGCAAGCCGTTCAACCTGCTGACCCGTCAAATTTACTACATGTGTATGATCTTCGTAAAGAGGTAATCCAATCTCTTCAATATGAAGAATTTTTGAGGCGACCTTGCCTGGATTGAGATATAGTTCAATCTGCTGAAAGCGTTTCGACTTGATCGCGCTTTCCAGAGCGCTTTTACTTTCCGGCGAAAGCCCTAGGTGCGGATCGTGTTCGTGGTCATCTTCAACGTTGGTGATGATCGCTCGAATTTTAGGCGAGTAAATTCTGACGATTCCTTTCGAGATTTCCTCGAGCATCTTCCTCATCGCCGCTTCGGTCTGCTCACCCCACTTGCCGGTGATGTTAATGCCGGAGCAGACCTGAAACACAATGATCGCATTGAGCGTCGCGGGTCCGTACACGCCATCAACAGCGCCAGGATGACTGTTGCACACCTTCATCCCCGCCACGAACGCGAGCGCAACCTGACGCCTCTTCCAAACTTCAGAGCTGGCCGCTTTTCCACTTGGTCCTGCAGTCTTCTCCGCCGCAGCCGGCGCCTTGGTTGGCGAAACTGACTGCACCTCGTAACCCGTCGCAGCTCGCTTGCGCTTCTTCTTTTTCTTTTTGCCAAGAAAAACCGCTGCAGCACCGGCTACGAGGAGGATGGGGAGCAAATTTGCCATGGGTCAGTATCCCTCGTACACCCTGAGCGGGCCACTCGTGTCTTTCTTTTGCTCACTTCGGCGCAAGACGCAAGATCCCCTATTGTCTTGGTATCGCCACAGCAGACAATCTGGATCTACCTCGTTATATGTCACCGCACTCCAAATCGTCTTCTTGTTGCGAACGATTGTCACCAACTCGGGAAGCATTAGATAACCATCCAGGCGCCATGAGATGCGCGGGTATTCGATCGACGGTCTACCTTTCGGGCCGAGATCCTGACCTGATTCTAAGATCCAAGAAGCGAACGATGAGTGCTTTGGCGGAACGATGTCGCGCTCATTCACCCGATCGTAAATCTTCCACACCTTCGGACCACTCCCCGCAATAAGCAAAGCCTTGAGAAGAATCCGCCTCTTAACCCCGTCACTACCCTTCTCGATAATAGCTTTTGAGCCCGGCGCATGCACGATGATGTACCAAGCGGTCGCTCCATGATTGATGAATTGACGCCATCTCTCCCGCCCGTCACCGTCAACGCCGCCACGATCGTGGCCATACTCGATGAACACTTGAACTATGTCGCCTGGTTGTAAGATCTCCGCGGCCTGCATGAATAGCATGTAGTCATGCCCCATGGCATCGTTAGGCCCCCACTTTCGATCTCTCGGGATGATTGGATGCTGCTTGATCCAGCTCGTATTCTCCTCATGCCAAATCGGCACCAGTTTTCTGGCCTTTCGACGCGCCTTACCCAAAGCGGCAGCGCCCAGACCAATGAGAAAAAGAGGTAGCAAGTTCATGGGCATCCGACTTTACGCTTCACCTTCTGTGCTCAGTAGCTCATTGACGAGGATGCGGGTGCCGACGTCCCACCGGCCGGTTTGACTGAGGCCATGAATGCCCTGCAGCTCTCTCAAGATCTGCTCGAGCGGATGTTTATCAGGGTCGAAGTTGGGGTTCTCGTAGATCGCCGCAAGCGCGCGAAGCTGGTCATTTTGCACTTCAATATTCGTTGGTGGAAGCCCGGTAACTTCAATGACCCCAAGATCCGTACTCTCTTCTTTGCCTCGACCGAACCTTTCAAAGACGCTCTTGAACTTGTCCAGCATCTTCCCGATCTGGTTGTATGCTCCCCTCCCTAATCCCTCCAATGCCATCTTCAGCGCTTGAGCCATGGCCGCCGCCGTCTGCGGTCCCCATTTTCCATCGACATCGATTCCGGCGTCTTTTTGGAAGCCGAGAATCGCCTTACGCGTGTTAGGACCAGGCTTCCCGTCGATCTTGCCAGGGTCGTACCCCGTGTCGACAAGTGACTGCTGACGCTCCTTCCAGGTTGCGCTGCCCGATTTCTTTTTCTTGGGCGGTGCCACCATGGGCGGAAGATCGACCATCGGAGTCGGCGTCCTCTTCTTTTTCTTCTTCTTGGTCATGACGACAGCAGCGCCGCCAAGAAGGAGAATGGGTAGTAGATTGATTGCCATGATTTACCCTTTCAGCCCGAAATCTTTCATCAGTGATTGAATGCCTGGATAGCCGCCGCTCTGCGCGTCCATCCAGATGAAGTCCTCGTTGATGTCTGCGCCGTATTCTCGGTTGACACCTTCGACGCCGGCCAAAAGACGTTTGCGCACGACGGGCGAATGCGATTTGGCTTCCGCATAGTCGTGCACCAGGAATGGGTTGGCCCACCAGCGCCGTGTCGCAAGCCAGTTGGCTGGACGCCCACTGACTTCTTGAGAGCGTACGTCTGCACGCACGGCGTAGTCCACAGCAGTTACGAATGCCCATTTGGGCTTGAGGAGCAGGTTGGGCTTTTTTTGAAGATGCTCGAGGTTGTTGGTTTTTCGAAATGCAGACTCAGGCCGCATGCCAAACAGGCCTCGGGCAGCATTTTTGGGATTGGTCTTGATCTCCGGATTCGCTGACGTTGGATTAAACCGGCTTTCGATATACCCAATCGTTGTCAGGTAGTCCGCCAAGTACGGCATCATTCCGTATTTGTTTGAGACGAAGTAGGACATCTTGCGGATTTCGGAAAGCATTGCCAAGCGATCGGCATGCGTCATGCCCTTGCCGTACGTCACCGTCTTGCCACCTCGCCCCTTCCCCTTCTTCTTGGGGCGGAGCAAGATGGCGCTACCTACAAGCAGCGCGATGGTGACGGGTTCCACGGGTTACGTCCGCTTTCCTTTGCTGCTTTTTTTACGCCCTCGACGACGGCGTGAGGACCTGCTGACCTTGCGACCCTTTTCAAGCAGTTTGCCTAATACGGTGATGAGAAGTGCGTCGGCTGGATCCTGAGCCCTATACCATTCTTCCTCATCCTCCTCGTCATCGTCCTCGGACTCCTCGTCGGATTCCTCGAGATCTCCCGAGTCCTTCTCCTCCCCCTCCCCTTCCTCTTCTTCTCCCTCGGCTGCGCGTAGCAGCGCATCAATATCGACGCGGGGCTGCTTCTTGTCATCAAGCATTTCAATGATGGCATCGCCAACCTGTTCAACATCTGCACAAGCAGCAATGTCGGTGGGATTATCTACGGGCGCGACTGTGTAGCCGCGACCACCACGACCGCGGCGAATGACGACAAGAATCGGCTGATTGATATCGTTCTCTTTATTGGACATTCATCTCCCAAGCTCTCCGCCTGCAACGGATTTTGGGTCGCACGATTTTACCGGCTAGGGCGATTTTGTTCAACGCCTTGATCGCGCCTGCTGCTGCGAAATTGCAGTGACAAGGCCCTAATCGGGACAATCTCTTTTTGGTTTAGATTTCGGCATTTTGAACAAAGTATTTCGCATGTTCATATGTCGACTTTGCAGTGTCTATTTCTTGACGCACGCCAATATTAGACAAAAGTATCTCAATGGACTCATCGATATCTGTAGGCGTTATTTCGATATACATTCGCATCTGTTCAATGGATGCACCGGATTCACTCAGCTGTTGCGCTTGATTGGGATCCTCCTCGATGAACCTCCCTAATCGTGTACGCCATACATGATCCGCAACTTTCCTGATCACATCCCCCGTTGCCCCATCCAGTCGTTGAGATTGTTCATACCACTTTTCATCTGAATAATTATGGCTCAATGGCATCTTTCTAAGATAATGCTTCAAAAGATCGATTCGGTCGTCACAATCGAGTTCTCCGACAATCAAGAGTTTCGAGAAGCGGCGAATCATGGGCATTGGAATCCTGTCCAAATGGTTCGTAGTTCCCCAGACGGAAATGTTTGGGTAGTCAACTACGCCGTCCATAAGTGATTGAAATTCGAGCCCGAGATCGACAATTCCTGTACGCGTCCCTCTTGCGGCCAAAAGCGCATCGATCTCATCGATCAAGATGTGTACGTGTTTTCCAGTTTGTATCTGGATGTCATGAGCGCGGCTAAATAGACGTTTGACATTCTTTTCCGCCTCTCCAAACCATGAACTCAGAATATCGGACCCTTGCAGATAGATGGAAACATCTTGTGGTCTCGCACCAACTGCTCGTAGAACTTCAGTTTTTCCGCAACCCTGAGGGCCAATTAGAAGTACATGCGCACGTTCGCAATTATCCCTGGGAGATGTCGTCTCGTACAAAGACTTGCAACGCTTAGAATTTTCAAGATGAGAAAGGAAGTCTTTGGCTTCTGAGAATCCAGCCCCTTTGATGTCGTCGAATGATGCCTTGGGGGACTCTGACCGACTTAGGTGAAGTTGATCTGTTAGTCCGCCTGTGCTGCATACATAAAACTCACCTTCAATTCGACTGGCGCGCAATGCTCGTCCAGACTTTCTTCGACGGCGACGTCCTTTCTTTTTCACAGACTTCCCTTTTAGGCCCTTGCGGGCTTCATACGTGTAGAGAATGCTGTTAACGATCAGGATAATCTGAAGAATATGCATCAGCCATAGGCCTCAATGGTACGACGGAAGTCGCCATCGGGCAGCTTGCATCCAACCTGCGTATTCTTGATGTCATCAAATCCCAATGCGAGAACTTGGCTTGGTGGGTCGATCATGCTGTGCCCGCGACCTTCTTCCGTATCTGGCCAATCCATATCCCTCGTCGTGACTAGTCCGTCGCTGTCGAGAAGATCCATGTTGATCATTGGGATCCAGATGTACGCATAGCTGTTACCAGACGCGCCTGAAGGCGCCTGCCCATCCATCATACGAAGACGATTCGCTGCATAGATGGGATCGAACGAGATGCCTAAAACACTTGCACCTTTCGTTATCGCAGCGTGACCTGGTTTGAGATATCTCGCAGGTCGACCATAATTGGCCTGACTCCAAGGTACGCAATCCATGAGAATCGAAAGCGCAACAACGTTGTCTCGTTTGTCGGGATCTTGAATCGTTGCGCGTGTGCCATAGAGGGCTTCACGCGCAACCTTCAGGGGCGAGTCTCCTTTGCGAACCTGATACAAGCTTCCGAGACGCGCTTTTCCTTTTGCGTCTTCGAGGCTTAGGATCACCTCTTCTGAAGATTGCTCATTTTCCGGTTCCTCTTCTTCCTCGAGGAAATCCTCTTCGAAAAAATCTTCGTCTTCGACATCGACCTCTTGAGTTTCCTCTCGTTGCGATTCTGGAGCCGTGGCTGGCTCGGGCTCGGGGCGCACCTTCTCTGTAGCGGAGGGCTTTCTCCGCCTCTTCTTCTTGCGAGACGCGATGACGAGGGCGCCCACACCGAGAAGGAGGATCGTCGGTGCCGAGGGGTGGGCCATCTGATTTATCCAGCTTCTGCGCCTCCGCCATATTTGGTAGCGAAAGCATAGGAGTCGGATCTAGCCTCTTCGGCGACGCGGGCGACGATGGTGCCGATGGCTCGCCAGACCTGTTTTTGCTTGTCTGTTTTGCGCTCGGACCAATCGCACTCAATCAAATTATTCGCAACATACTCATGCGTCTCCGCAAGCGTATATGTCCCGGTGGCCATGAGCTGATTCGCCAACTTTCGCCGCGCGAGGCGGAAGGCTTCATCTTGCGCATCCTCAGAAAGATGCAGATCGTCCTCCTCCCAAATGCCAGGAAGCTCCTTGCACTTGGATCTCTTGCGCGTTGCCAAATAGATGACGCCTAGGCCAACGGCGACACCCACACCAATAGCCAGAGGCTTGATTTTATCCTTGTTGACCATAGGTTTTAAGTGATCAGTTCGAGGATGCAGTCGATATACTCATCTCCGCCCAATGGTTTCGTTTTGTCGAATAGATCGTCACATTTTCCACGCGCTGTTTTACCCACACGGGCACGTCGAAGTGTGGACTTGCGACGACGCCTACGACCCTTTTTCACGCGCCTATGGCGGCCGTATTTACGTCCATCATCTTCTCCGCAGGTGGAGAAATCGACTTGTGGCGTCGTCGCCGGGGCAACACTTGCTGGCTCGGTGAGATGCTCGGTCGCCTTGAGACTAACAGGATTGTACGCCGTTACGCCAGCGAGGGTTGCCGCGTAACGGCCTCTGCTTGTTCTTCCGAATCTGTACGTCATGATTCTCTTTCCTTTGCTATCTGCGCCGTCTCCTGCGGATGGGTTTGCGGCGCTTACGGATGCGCTTGGGCACACGCTTGGATGACTTCTTTTTCTTTGGCCTGATCACGATGGTGTCGTCGAGCGGATCTACCAGGTCATCTTTCACACACTTCCCACTCGTGTCGAGATGAGTGCCTTCCGCACAAAGCGCCTGCATTGGCGCAGCGCCAAATTGATACGCGTTCACGCCGGCGAGTGTTGCTGCGTAACGACCCCTGCTTGTTCTTCCGAATCTGTACGTCATTGATCCCTTTTTCCTACTTGTCGTTTACGCCGGCTACTACGTCGACTTTTTCTACCCTTTTCACCGCCTCCGATTATTTCCGGGTAGATGGTCGCCCCGCCAGTCGCTAACCAGCGCGCCATCGTTTCGCGTATCTTTTTACGACGCGCACGCTGTTTGGGGGTTAATCCTACCTTCCGCTCCGTGCGCCGTTTCGCTCGTCGGCTGCGTCTTCGTGCTCGTCGCCTACTTCGTCTACTTCCAAACAGATACATTATGGAACCTGTGATCCTTTCGTTCTCTGAAGCATTGCTTGCTGAACCGCTCGGTCCATCGACCCCGTGCCCATCGATCCATAACCCATACTTCCGTACTCTTGCACTGGACCATAGCCCGGAGAAAGGCTGCGCCAGGGTCTTTGTAGATATCCCATCGGCCCTTGCAGGTCGACGGCTTCACCTGGAAGCATCCCGTAAAGTCGTAATCCTTCCGCCTGTGAGTGCGTCCTCATCGGGCCTGGTGGTCCCTCAAATTTTTGCGCAAGATTCAACGCGTACCTTCGCACGCTATCCAGATCCTGAAACGCCCGTCCGTACCTGCGGTCAGAGAACGGTCGATACGGACGTTTCTTCGCTTGAAAAAAGCTGTGCGACATTGTGACGAGTTCGCCGTTTTCGACGTAGCCAATGTCTGTCAGCTCGAATAAATGCACAACTTGCTTGGAAATTGGCAGCGCAATCTCGAGCTGGCCATCGGTATGATTGAGAATTGGCGCATCGTCTTCGCGCCAATCACCATTGAGCTTGTAGCGGATCCTCAAAACTGGGACATCGATTGCCGAAAACCCTGAGCCGCGCATACCGATGATGGCATGCGAATCGGGAATCTCCGGCAACAACTGCTGCTTGACCATGTGCGCATAGACATTCGTCACATGCGGCACTGGATCCGGCTCCCCAAGATGGATATCTGTCTGGAATCCTGTTCGATGGTCGATTCCGTTCCCGGGACGCATCCACGGAACATATCCCCAGACAGGATGATACGGCACATGTCGATGGGGATGCTTTTTCCAAAAACGACCACGCCGTTGCGGGTGCGGCTGATGGCCAGGTCCTGCACGATGACCACCGGGGGAGGTTGCGCGCCGGGCACGACCGCCTCCGTCTCTTTGTCCATATAGCCGTTGTCCATCTTCTTCCTCAGCTGGACCGGCCCCATACCCCTTACTCCAAGCGCGGTTGTAGCTGTCTTCGTGTTCGGAGTCGTCCCAAAGATGGCCAAGATAGTTCTCGCGGATGCCGTCCGCCTTGCCGTAGAGTTGCGCGCGAATCTTCTGCGCGTCTGGACGATGGGCATCGCGCGCGCCCTCTCGCTGCGCACGGTCGTAGGTTGCCCGATTCGGGCTTCCCTCCCAATTCTTGCTCGTATGGATCCCGCCAAGGCCATCGGCGTAGCCGTAGCATTGCGCGATCGTCTTGTCGTCCTCGGGGGAAGGGTTGAGATGTGAGCCGTATTTACGCCCCTCAACTTTTTCATTATCGAGCCAGTGCCCCATGCTGTCCATGCTGCCGGCAGCGATCGAGAGCTTATGCTCGAGCCATGAAGGGGCTATCCCAGCGCCATGCTGAAAGTGACCGGCAGCTTGGCGCGCAGCCTCGGCGATATCCCGCAGATTCCTTCGTGCAATCGCGGCCGGTTCGTGATGTCCGGCATAGCGGCGTGGGCCGGCGAGGAATGGGGAGTCCGCCGTAGCAACTCCGCCTTGTCCCCACCAGCCACGCTGGGGATAGGGGATCCCCGGCACGCCGTATTTGCGTGCAGCACCACTTTTCGAAACTGTGCTTGGTATCCTCATGATCCCTTCTCTGATCATGAATTGGCCCGAATAGCGACGGCTCTCGTGCTTTTTACGGTCGTCATCCCACCCGGCCGCTTCGACGAGCCATCCCTGAATCTCATCTGCGCCGCCGTGACCTGCGTATCGACGCTGCCCTTCAGGGCGCGCATCCCCTGCGTAGAACTGCTTCCCGGTCGTTTGTACCCCAGCTTGCCCATACCACGGACTCATTCCCCTCCCACTCATCCCATAGTGCCTCCCTTCCCTTGCCTGATGGCGTAGGAAGTGGACGACATCGTGCATGTGCGTGCGAACCGTCGAGAGGACGTGGCTGGTCCACTGCGGAAGCTCACCAGCACCGCGCTCGAGATTGCCGAGCATGGCACTGGCGTAGGACTGAATGTCCGCCAGGTTCTGCCGCATCATGTCAGCGTGTTCTGCCATGCTTATTGTCCTGGACGCATAGGCGGTCGAGGCCCTGGCATTGGGCGCCGCATTGGACGCGGACGCTTGGGCCGGGCGATGGCTGGGAACCATCGCGGCGTCTTGTCGCCTGGGTGTGCGACCTGACTAGGAATGGTGACCTTGGCGAAGAGGAGCGAGCCCTTGCGGGCGAGTTCGAGAACGCGAACGCGGAAATCGATACCTGGACGTTTAAGTCGGCCGATGCCCTCGCCGATCAGCTCGACAAAATGTCGCCCCTTACCAACAGGCCCAGGCTTGGGCTTTTTCTTCTTGGGTCGCAGTTTGCGGCAGAGTTCTTGCCAAAACTCATGTGCAACTACTCCTTTTTTCGCGGCGTGTTTGAGCGCGAAGTTGAGCGCGATCTCGAGCGCATTGAGCGTGTGTATCCCTGCGATGCTGTCGATCTTCAGTACGCCCCATGCTGGATGGCGCTTGATCGAGCAGATGTTGTAGTCCTTTTGAAATTTCCGGATGACACCTGTCGGGGCCTTTACATTGGATAGGCCCACTTTGTAACCAAGGCGCCGCAACGCTCTGCGCACTGAACGATGGTTTGGGAATAGTTTTGTGTTGTAGCCCTTAGGGTTACCACTGGTGTTGGGTGGTGGATTTTTCGAGGCCGGCGCCGGCTTGGGTGCCGGTTTTGGCGCTGGGAGTTTTTTGGGGCGTGCACGTCGTGCCATGGTGGATCTCCTACTTCGCGCTATAGACGTGTTTACGCCCAAGGGTAAGGGGGTCTTTGGCGGCCATCACAAGGCTTTGCCAAGGAATGCTCGGCTGGTTTTTGATGGCGATCTCAAGCGCGTTGAGTGTTCGTGGGCCCAACTCTCTATCGGCGGCGAGGTTGCCGGTTGGGACATGACGCCAATCGAAGCGCTTGAATCGTGGATCGACTGCGATACGTTGGCTGATGCGATTCCAGTCAACTTGGAACCGATGAATCATGGCGTAGCCATCCGTGCCTTTGTAGTCCAGGAACCGGAGGGCATCGGCGACGTTTTCGTAGCCTTGCCACATCTCGGTGTTGTACCCGGCTGGATTTCCGGTGATGTTTGTAGGGTCATCCATTCCGAGTCGGCCCCAGGGGACAGGCCCGGTCATGCGGCCTTGTTGCAGACTGCCCATCTCCGGAAGCCACCCTTTGCTGTTGCGGGAAAATCCGCTTTCGCTTTGAGCTTCGTTACCAGCAGGAGGAAGGTTTCCAGGACGGCCGGAGAATCCTCCATACCGACGACGAACTTCTTTACGACCTTGTTTACGTCCCCACGTCATTTAGATGCTCCTTCGGCCGCCACGAAGACCTGGGAATCTTCCGTAGTCCTTGTGCTGGTCACCAATTCCGATGCCTCTGCAATAGTCCCGGTTGATAGCGCTGTAGCGGCGGCCGGGTCCCTCAGCGTCGCTCGCCTCGATGATTCGTTGTTTTTCACGTTCCCACTTGTCTGCGCATGTGGGCCCTGGGCGTGAGGGTCGGTGAACTCCCGCGGAGCAGTCTTTTCGGCAAACGGGCATGACGGCATAGCCGCCAGAAAATCTGGGATGTTCAACCTTGACCATCGGCCATCCGTCTTTCACGGCCCCCTCTTGAATGAGTCGAACCCTCAGGCCGTGAAGTTCAGTTCCAGGACAATCGATAGCTTGCGCAACGCGGTCGTAGCAGCAATGCTCGGGAAGACCTGGCGATGGGGGCGGGAGATCTGGCACCTTCTCGATCTCAGGTTCCGGTTCTGGCTCGGGCTCGGGGACCGGTTCAGGTTCGGGCACCTCATCGGGCACCTCTGGTAGATCCATAATCTCAGGTGGAACCTCGGGTGGCATCATGCAGAATGGAAGACGTGCACCTCCACCAGGCAGATCAGGATGCTCGACGCTGGCGATTTGCGTCCCATCAGGCAGCGTCGTCGTAGTTACTACGCGCACGGCGAGACCGTGAAACCTCGAGCCTTCGCAGACGATGCTCTTGGTGTCGGGATTGAAGCAGCACAGGTCCGGCACTGGCTCAATCTCTGGAATCTCTGGAATCTCTGGCACCGGAACGACATCAGGGATCTTCGGCTCTCGAGGGCGTGGGGTGAGATCCACTGGGGGCTTCACCTTCTCGCAGACATTGAACCGAAATCCGCCCACGCTACCGCAAAATTGTAACAGTGCGGCTTGCACTTCATTGACAGGACCGCCGCTCACGAGCCCGCAGTCGACCCAGGCGACACGCGTGCCATCAGGATCATCGGAGAACTTGAGATACTCGAGTGGAATTATCTTTCCTGCGAGCGGGTGATCTGAGCCGGGTGGGCAGACGAGCATGCCGGTTTCTTCTTCGATGCAGCATGGCTTTTCATCGGGCACATCGGGTTCGATGGGTTCGCAGATAGGAACTGCGCGAAGGCCACCACCTGGGAGATCTGGATGCCTAACCGAGACGTGGGCAACGCCGCCGACACTCTGCTTGGATTGCGGAAGAATCGTGACGACCAAAGAGTCGTACGGAGATCCCGGACAAACAAGCATCGAGGTTGCCTGATCTACGCAGCATGGTGAAGGCACTGGCTCTTTATCGTCAGCGGAATCTGAACACACGGGCGCTTTCCAAAACATGTCACCCTGACCGCCGTGGCACATGGTCACGTCGTTCGATCCCATTCTCGCTGGAACACATTGCGAGGACGCTGTGACGTCCTTGCCGTGCATGTAGTGTTTGGGATCTCGAAAACGGAGAAAGCGGGTCCCGTCGTTGCTTTGCTGAACACAAAAATCGTATTCGGATGGAAGGTCATCAGGTGCCGCCGGGACGCTGGGTTCAGGCTTCAGCTTTGCGGTGAGTGGAAGATTCGCTGAAGGTGCGCTACCAGCAGGCTTGATCGACTTGACCGCCAGCTTCATTGGTATGACGCCGAACCTGTACTTGCGCTTGATACAAAAGTCGTCAGGCAAACGGTTGTAACCGCGCTCGACGACGGGATATCCGACCTTATCAAAACCGACGAGTCGGCATCCATCATTGTTGCTTTGTGCCATGCTGTGCTCCTAAATCGCGCACCTGCAGTTGGGAGGCTGGTTGGTAGCTACGTGGCCCATGCGCTCGAGTTCCTCGGAGGGATCGTACTGAAGTTCGCGCTCATCGAAACCCACAAGGCCAGTCACGAAGTGGAAGAAACCGCCACCACGATTGATGATGATGGGATAGCTGCGGTAGCCCTCGACTCGCTTGATGGCGACATCAAAGCCAACAATGTCGATGCATAGACCAATGCCGTCACGGATCATGATAGGGGCGCTGCGGATCTCCGAGATGATGTCGAGGATGTCTTTGGTCGCAGTATCGTATCGAATCTTGCCGCACGCCAATGCGCACATGTCGGCAGGGTAGCGACGAAAGTGAGCCATGTTGATTGCAATCACAGCTTCAATAACAGCGAGCCCCTGCATCGCCATTTCTTTTTCGCTCCCACCATAATCTTCGGTGAGGATTCTGAATTGAAAATCAGCCATTCGCCTGCCGGGAATCATTCTACCGCAGATGGCACCACCAATCCATCAAATCGCACTTTTGGCGACAGTACGCTTCAGATGAGCAGTTTTCAGATAAAAAAAGAAGGGCCCCGGACAACGTCCGAGGCCCTTACTTATAGAGCTTCTGCTTCTACTTACGCGTAGCAGTCGAGGCTGCTGACCGCGTTGCCCCAGACGGCAGCGTAGATGCGAATCGCTGTGCCGTTCAGATTGAACACCGACAGCTGAAGCTCGCGGGCCAGACCGACGGTCGAGAAGACCGACCAGTTGACCAGCAACGGCTCGTCGGAACGATTGAACACGTCCGAGAGCAACTCACCCGTAGCCGCCGCACCAGTTGGCGTCAGGGTGTTGATGGCGAGCTGCGGGCTACCCCCAACCGTCACTGCACCGACGGTGAAGCGAAGGTTGGTACCCGGAGCTGCCGGATCGATACCGAAGAGGTAGACAGCCTTCGGCTCGAAGTAGGGCGACACGGTCGGCACGACCGAGACGACACCATTGGTAGTCGCCGCGATGGTGGCGATACCCGCGACCTGCTGCCATCCGCAGTAGGTCGGAAGTCCGTAGCAGCCCGGGTAGGTTTCGACACCACCTTGACCTGCGTAGAACTTCTCTTCACCAGCACCAAATGTGATGGTGCCTTCGCCACCAGGACCGCGCCCACGTTGCTGGGCCGCCTGTTGGTCAAATGAAGCGGTCTGACTCCCAGCGTACTGGGGAAGACCTTGAGTTGCAGCGTAACGAAATCCGCCTGCTTGAGACATGGATTTTTCCTTCTTCTTTTTCTTCTTCGAACGATTTCTTGCTGGATGTCCCTATCGGTTTTCCTTGAGCTTCAGTAAACCGACCCCAGATATCATCCTATCTGGCCACCTCGTTGAGTGAACTAGACCCTTAGGGCAGCTCATCCACTCGTTTCTCGGGGACTCGAATTAAAACTTCGGGCACGAAATCGTGCCCGAAAAACTTACTCTTCTTCCTCCATCGCACTCTCGAGGCCAGAGTCGTAGGCTGTGCGACCAGCCCACTCGGTAAGGCCGCCAACGCCGATGGCGCGAAGCGTCTCAGACATCTTGCCGCCCATTTTCGTCAGGCCGGCAACTGCTGCAGCGCCACCAATGAGGAGATCGAGATCGAGGCCAGCGACTTGCTGAGCCTCAGCGACCGCATCGTCATACTCTTCAGTTCCTGAAGTGAGACCTTCGCCGCCCTCTCCCTCCATCATGCCCATGTAGTAGCCAAGGGCGCCGCCAGACGCGACCGTGATGGCGTCACGAATGAACTCTTCACCCTGCTTTTTGGCGGCGTCTTGCGTGGTCTTTCCGCGCGCCTTCAGCTTCGCGTAGGCCTCGGCGAGTTCCTTCTTGGTGACTTCCTTTGATTCTGCAGCCATTTTGAATCCTCTGCTTTTCGATTGCGCGCAGTGCGCTTTGTTGGTGATTGATTCAGCCGAACAAAGCGCTCGGCGGGTAGGTGTCTATTTCACTCCGTTTCCAAACGAATGGGAAGACTAAATCGCACCTGAAACGAAAGTCGCAAACATACCACTTACAAGTGATCTCAGTTACTTAGCACTGTTTTCTACTTTCGTTTCCTGTTTCTGATATCCTACGCCCCATGGAATTCGATTCCGCTGGTCTCACCCATTCCCCTGAATTCGAGCTGCCCGATCACTCCCCTCAATACCCGACTGATTTATTGTCGCTGATTGAGGATAAATTAGAAGGGCTGCACCGGGTCGTCGTTCAAAAATTTGTACGACGTGGAAAGTATTCTCAGGTTTGTACAATCACCTGTCAGGACAATCCTGGTCGTAAGACGAAGCCGACGGCTACGCCTGAGCAGATTGCCGAATACTGCATGCTTGCCATGCAGTACGACATTGATAAGACAGACGAGCACGGCAAATACAAATGCACGCTGTACGGAGGCTCTATTGGTGGGAAGTGGGAGAGGTCTAAGCATGTCGACCTCTCTGATGCTGACGGCGAGGCGCGCTCAGTCTCGATCATGTCCGAAGGAGATTTGCTCGAGCAGCAGCAGTTATACATTGGCGAGCTTCATCAGACGAATATCGCCATGCTCGAATCCCTCCACAGTATCGTCAAGCCTTTGATGAATGAGAATAAGGAGATGATGAAGATTATCTCCGAGGCTGCGAAGGTTCGTGGTGAGGTCGAGATGAGTAGGCTTAAGCACGATCTCGAAATTCGCATGCACCAAGACGACATCAAGCAAGCCGAGGCCGAAGAGGAGCACAAGATGGAGCGGTGGCGTGAGCTTTTGGGTGTAGTTAAAGATACGGGCGCTTTCGAAGCGATTTTGAAAGTGGTAATGACTAAACTTAAAGATGGTGGATCGGATAAAAAGAAAAATAAACTTGATCCATCCGATGAAGAAGAGCCTCCTAAAGAAAAGAAAAAGAAGAAGAAAAAGAAAAAGAAAACCGATACTACTACTAGTGAAGAGCCAAAAAAGAAGAAGAAGAAAAAGAAGAGAACTATTGACGCTGATTCGGCCAAACAGCGTAGTAAATCTGATAAAAATAAAAAACCTTCTTCAGAATCTGCCGAAACTGAAGAAGGTGAGATGACGCCGGAAGAACTTAAAAAAGTTCTTTATGAAGAAGGGGTAGAAGAGGGGCTTGAAAAATTAGCTACCAATCCGCTGTTGTTTGCAGCCGAAGCTCTCAAGATGTCTATCGACCAAAAGAAGCAGTGGCCTATGCTTGAAGAAGTGCTCTCGGAAGAACAGTTCGAAATTTTCGAGGAGATTTTCGCCGCTAACTCTGATGAAAAAATCGAAAAGAAACTCAAGAGGCTCTACAAGTTAAAGGGGATGCGGAATCTGTTGAAATTGCAGGAGCAGCTCGACGAGACTCAGACGAAATTCATCGAAGTCCTTTTGGAATCTGCCATAAGTTAACGCTGTTAACCTGCGCTCAAAGCGCAAAAAAGCCGGGTCACGGAGGACCCGGCTTTCGCAATTCAGCTCCTCAGTCGGCTGATTCTTGGCTCGGTTGAGTCTGCGGTTCTTCTGGGGGTGGAGCGGGATCTACCACCGGCACATGCTCCCCGCGGTCAATGGCGCCCTGCTGCTGTTCTAAAATCGCCTGGCGCACAGCTTCCTCTTGCACTGCTCGAGCGCCCTGTGTGAGCGCCTGCTGTTGCTGGAAAAGGGTCATCTCGAGACGGTAAACCCGAGGCTCAAGATCACCGTTCGGTGTTGCACCCTGCTCGAGCTGTTCAAGCCTTCCTCGCAAAGAGAGGATCTCCGAGAGTAGGGCTGCGACCACTTTGGCTTGCGGATCGGGTTCTTTCTCGATCGAGTCCGGCATTCTAGATATGAATGAATCCGCCAGCTCAATGGTAAGTTGGCTATTCCGACCCGGATACCAATTGACGGTTGGTTTTTCAGTTGAGATCTGCGGCTGCTGAGCTTGTGATTGGGCGCCATATTGTATCGGTGGCCCACCCTGCATTTGAGCGCCTTGAGCAAGCGATTGAACAGTGACCCCCTCCTGTGCAACGGATGGATCCGGCAGCCTCGAAAGATCTGGCGGTACCATGCCCCCGACTTGCGGAACCGCAGGATGTGGAATTCCAGCAAGGCCTTGCGGTACATATTGAGTTTGCGCAGGTTGCTGCGGGACCCCCTGAGCAACCTGCTGTGCCGTCTGTCCTGATGGAAGATTAAAACCTTGAGGTGGCGGCTGTTGCCCCTGTGGTTGCTGCGCCTGCTGAACCTGAGCAGCCTGAGCAAATTGCCCACCCATCACAGGAGCAGGCTGAACGCCAACCGCTGCCGGCCCATATTGAACGCGATCGCGCTGCTGAGCCGAAGCGATCTGCTCCCGAAGCACAGCCTGCTGCGCCGCGATAATCTGCTCCGCATTTGGCGGTGGGCCAGGTGGTTGCTGTGGAGTCGGCTGCACCGGCGGCTGCATCTGCACCTGGACCTGTGGCTGTTGTGGCTGCTGTTGTTGTGGCTGCTGTTGTGGCGGCTGCTGTTGTGGCGGCGCTTGTTGCGGCGGCGCAGCCTGATTATCTGGTGTTTGCGGTTGTTCGTCGGCCATTTTCCATTCTCCTTTTGAAACCTTGACTATCGGGTCAAATACGATAAACTCGATTTAGCTGATCGCCAATCCCGGCGTCCCAGTTTTGTCGTCATCAAGGCCCAGGAGAAATCCTGGGCCTTGTTTTTTCTTGGTTAGCTCTTCTCCGTATCTTCATCGCCCTGTATACCAAAAAGCGATGCCAAATATTTGTTGAGCTGGCGCCGTTGATTTTTCCTCTCACGGCTCTGCCAAGTGTTTTCTTCGGGGTCAATCGACCCATCGATTACACACACCTCTGGACAGGATTCACAAAACCATGCGTGATCGCAAGGGGACCAATCCACCATATTCCCCTGAACCCTTTTGTAACGCATTGATGTGCCACATCGTCGACAGACCCTTTTTCCGTCTCTAATCTTTCTTGGATCCCACTTGGGACCGCTGCGTTTTGCAGACACTCGATCGGCTGACTCCAATGGATGCACCTGCATCGCAACCATTGATACGCCCTCGAGCGTTTAATTGCCAATGTGAGAAATATCATTATATAAATGAATACCCCTAACAACTCCCGGTCAGCCTTCCCTCTCGATAAAAAAACGCGCGGATCACGTGTCCGGGCTGTCCGGGCAGTCCTCGCTGTCCGGGCATTTTCTAATTACACCCTATATTTAAGGACCCTACTAGGGGGTCTTAATAACCACTGTATCTACCGACAATTACCAGTAAGATATATACTCAATTACTAATTACTAGGACTGCTAGGACTCCTAGGACTAACTGAAGATATCAGCCACTAAACAACGTTCTGATAACACCGTTTACCCGGACACTCCCCGGACTGCCCGGACACTCCCCGGACTTACGGACTTTTTTTACCATCATTTTCATCAGTTCGACATCCTTGTATCTTTTCCAAAGTTTTCGAACTCCATTTGTTGTTTCTTCATCACTCCCTCCCATACTTCATTTAATTTCATACCTCTATAACACCAAGGGCGTTTCGCGTTTATATCCTTCGGTGTTCTCACTCTTCTAAGGTGCGCGATCACGGACATAAGATTTTTACCCAACGAAGCCTGATTTCCCTGCTTATAACCCTGCTCGATACACCAAACTTTCCAGCATTCGAATAGATCTTTTGTTTCAATCTCGAAACCTTTGCTGATTTCACAGCATTGTTCAACAAACTCATTTGTCGGACTAGACTGAGCAGAAAAGGTGCTTATAAAATCTGCTGACGATTCCGGTTGAAAAAATCTACCTGACTTCTGCAGCTCATCCCATCCCTCAATTGACCAGTTAAGAATTCCTGGCAATTCTATCTCGAGTTTGTCCTTTAACTTTTTGTCCTGTATTTTCAGGTTCTGTTCATCGGATATGTCGTCTTTGAATTCTTCTGTGAATCTAATCATGAGTATGCGAGTTCCGAGAGCGCCGCTAGTATCATGGAGATTCAAGACCTCGTTACTCACTAGAATAATTCTACATTTCAGTTGAATATCGAGAGATGATATATTTTTGCGCGCAACGTGCTGGACATCTTCTCCGCTGATTCCCAAGAGGGACTCTACGATGGCGGCCTGATCGGTCTTGGGGCCGACTCTCGAGTCGGAGAAGACGAGTACGGATTTGTTCACGGCGCTCTCGAGGCCGAAGGTGCCTCCGAGGGCTTTGAAGTTCATCGAACCGTAAGCGCGTTTTCCGACAAGCATCTTGAGCATGTGCATGCAGGTTCCCTTACCGCTACGAGGTCGTCCAACCATCATTAGGATTTTCTGTTGGCGAGTATCCTCTGTCATGCAGTATCCAAACCACCACTTTAGGAGCCGCTTCGATTCTTCATCGTTTGGAAAAACCTCATCAAGAAACTTTAGCCATCGTGTGGGCTTTGGCGCATCGGGATCGTAGTTGACCGCGATGTAGTTGCTCGAAAAGAAAGCTGGAGTATTATCGAGCAGCTTTCTGTTTCTGATATCAAGAAGCCCGTTCTTGCAAACGATAACCTCTCGTGGATCCGGCATCCCACCTTGATCTATCAGCCAACAAGGTGCCTCATACTCGGTGTCGAGGTGGGCCATGTCCTGCAGGGCTTCGATTAACTCTTTTTTTCTTGGTATATTTACTTTATAGGGTATGAATACGGTTTCATCCGACGCATCGATTCCACTGGTCTCCTCTGCGCATCTTGCCAAAAAGTTGGCAACTTTTTTTCGATAGACCTTTGATTTGTATGCCCGATATGATGTCCCATCCCATTCTGCGAATTCTTCATTATGAAAGTGTAGAATCCGCAGATAATCTTCCGTCTGACAAATCTTTGTCAGATAGTGCCAGGCTATTTCCCGGTGATATGATGGCTTTACTTTATAGCGCCCGTCCTTGGTCATATGAAGGTCTGGGGGTTCGCCATGGTCTGGCCACACTAGGTATGCAGGTCCTTTTGCTTCAAGTTCTTCTCGTTCTTTGGCGCGCCTTTTCTTGTCTTGTTCTTTTTTTCCGATTGCGCGTTTGACCCGATCTTTTTCACCATCGAGCATATACTCATCAATGGGATCAAGGTTTTCATTGAGAAGATTGGATTCGGGGGGAAGATCAGGAGGGAAGGGGATGTTGGGCGCTTCGTCGGAGAATTCTTTGTCTGCGCGTATAAAGCGGGAGGCCTTATCAGGATTGTCGCTCCATGGAACCTCGTCATTATCTCGATAGACTTCCCCTGCCGCCGAGACATCGAAACCCTGCGCGCGTAGCCAGTTACGGTACTGTGCCTCACGGTTATATTCGGAGTCGTAGAGCTTGGTTCCTGGGGGATACTTGGTCGCCTTCAGGAAGGTCTCATATTCATAGCGGAGATCGCTCTCGATGAATGGAGGATTGCAGCGCCTGCCCCATGCGTTCAGGATCGGCCAGTAGGACTCTATGTCGACGTCGAAGTCGTGACCGACGCGACAGGCTGAGCCGACAGTCTCATGGGCGTCACCGCTCCCCTGCGTGGGAGGGTCGATTCGATGGAGATAGTTCTCGGCGAGATAGAGGCGGAAATCGAGTGGGAAGTCGGTGGATCTGGAAGGAGTTGGTTTGAAGCCTTGTTTTTTCCATTCAGGAGTAAGATCGGGAATAGTCAGGTTGAGAAGCTCAACGAGGCGGGGGATCTTGTATCCACGTCGATCGCCATCACGTTGTGCTCCATCTTTTTCTTGACCGCTTACATCACAGAACGCGTCGACATGCTCGAGGGTTGTTTTCGTTGCGCGACCCTCTTCGATTGCTTTTTCAAATACATCCCGAGAGCAAACAAGTGTAGGCTCGTCTTTCATGTGAAAGAAGCCAGGTAGTCGCATTACGCGCGCGAGGTCGCGAACCTCGTGATCTGTGCCGAACTTCTCGATAAGTGCAACTTGGAGCGGCGTGAACTCCTCCCTGGACTCCCATCGATCTAACAGCCAGTATGCGTGATGCCCTCGCTTTGTTTTGACGATTATGTTCGGATAGCAATTGTCGATGTCGGGATCCCTCTTGAAGATCTCGAGGAGGTCCTCCTTGTCCGAGTCGATAATTGCGGCTCGCAGGCCGATGATGTTTTCCTCCTCACGTCCTTGTCCATCTGTTAGATTGACTGTGACGAAGATGCCAGCGCCTGCTTGATTGAGCTTCTTTAACTGCTCAGCATGTTCTTCGAGGGTGCCGTGAAGAATCTTTCGATGCTGCTTGACCTTCTTGCGATGCTTTCCGTCGCCAAACATCTGAAACGTGAACTTGCCGTCGCCTGGCAGCTTGCTGCCGAGCGCGTCCAAGAAGCGTTTGCTTTGGTCGAGGGAGAAAAAGGGCATAGCTCACCCAAGAAGGTGAGGTCAGTGGGGTATAGAGATGTAGAGATCAGGCCTGGAAGTTAGACCTGATTGGCGGCTTTTTGAGCGGCGGCCTGCTGGGCCTTTCGCTTCTGAAACCTACCCTTGTACTGCCAGAAAAATTTAGGGATAACGACTCCCGTTTCTCTGGTCGGCCATTCTCCGAACTCTTTGAAGTACAGATATTCGGCCTGCTTTGGGTTGCGTTTTTCTTCAGCGCAACGTACTGCGTATCGATTGAAAGCTTGCTGACGGGTGCCGAGCGGAACTTCGGAGCCACTTGAGATCTTCTGCCCATTCAGCTCGACGAGGTCTTCGTCAGTGAAAACTGTTTCTCGAGCTGGAAATTCGTATCCGCACTCTTCGCAGATGCGAGTCATCAGCGGATGCAGTGAGGCACACTGCGGACACTCCTTTGTCGGAAATTCCATTGCGCCTTTGCGCGGACGCTTCTCACGCCCGTCGAGGGAGTGTTCAGTAGGGTCGGTGAGAAATCCATGCGTACGCGTCCAGTTAGCGTGGTCCAGCAGGTACGCAAAGCGTTTGTCGTCGTCTGTACGCATGATGCGTCCGCCCATTTGTTTGAAGAGCGCCTTCGAGCGCGTGAGACGTGCGCCGATGATGCACTCAAGATGCGGCAGGTCCCATCCTTCGGTTAGAATCTCGACGTTGCATACCACGTAGATTTTTCGATCGCGAAGACCGTTTAAAATACGCTCTCGCTCTGAGTCCGATGTTTCACCATCAACATGAGCCGCCGGGACGCCTGCAGCAGCAAACTGCTCGACGAGTTTTTTTGAGTCCTCCACAGTTGGGAGAAAAGCAACAGTGCACGCATCGCAATTTGTATGCATCACTTTTCGTCGTGTTTTTCCAGACGCATCGTTGATGAAAAGCTCGCCCTGAATTTCATCACCGTTCGAGTCGATAGGCACCTCGCCCCATATTGTCTCAGCACCAGTGGCATCGCCGCAGATCCTCGCCCAGTTAGCAACGATCTCGCCGTGCATAATCGTCTTCTGAACGGCCCTGGACGCGCTACGCGGAGAGTAATCACCCTTGGTTCCAACCTTGAGCCGGCTCATGTCCGGATTCGCGCAACCGAAAACAGTTGGATTGACGAGGTACCCTTGATCGACGAGTTCCTGCGTCGTAATGACCTCCACGAGTGCGTCGAATCCGAAGCCGATCTCGTTTCCATGTTCGTCGTACTTTCGGCCGAGCGGCTGCCCATCACGTCGATAAGGTGTGGCCGTGAGACCGAGAACGATTGGATCATCGTAGCGCCTGATGAGCTTGACGTAACTGGGCGCCACAGCCCTGTGCGCCTCATCGATGACAATCAGCTTGGCAGGCCAGTGATCCCTTTTGATGAGAGTCTGAATCGATGCGACCTGTACCGGTTTAGAACGATCGCGTCGAGGGTGCCCACGCTTGATTACACCGTGATCAACACCGAGATCATATTCGAGCGTTTTGCTGCATTGCTCGATTAGCTCTTTTCTGTGCGCCATGAAAATGGCCCGCTGACCATTACTCACAGTGCCGCGGATTATCTTTCCGGAGGTGAAGGTTTTTCCACCGGCCGTAGCAATCACAAGCAATACGCGACGATGGCCTGCGCGGATTTCTTCGCGCACACGTTCAATCGCCGTCTCCTGATAGGGACGTGACTCCAACACGACAGCCTCGCTCGAGAAGCTATCGGTATTGAGGGGCCATTTCTGTCAGCTGTTTGCCTCGATCTACCACTCCTGGTCCAGCTTTGTTCGTCATGGTTGACGACATTACCACCGCCGGGTGTTGGGCTCAAGTGGCGTGTGATGCGCATGAGCTGAGCCAGACCACGAGCGAGGTGTAAGCTTGACCTGTCGGTGAGTGAAGTATAAGCTCCGCGCCGGATGGTTCCTGAAGCCAAGATGAAGGAGGGTTATGCCATCGATCGAGAGCATCACGCAGGCGTTCGGCTATATCGCTGCATATGCTGGTGAGAAGAAGAAGGGGGATCGGCTCGAGCGTGTGATCGTGTGGTCCATCATCAAGTTCGACAATGACGAGGAGCCTGATGAAATTATCGGGCAGATCTTCGACGGCACCTGCATCACTGAGGCCACGGTGGTCGATGAAGAAGAAGGCTATGGAGAATTCGTTGGATATTTCCTTGACACCGCAGAAGGCCGCATAGAGGCCAACCGCAGATGCGACGAAGAGCGCGAGCGAAAACTCGCGATCGAGGAACAAGAGGACGAAGGGCCTAAAAAGAAGAGGAAAAACAAGAAGAAGAAACCAAAAGAGGAAGAGGAGGATGAGGAAGAGGACGACGATGACGAGGGGGAGGGGTCGGACGAAGATGAATCCGAGAGCGATGAAGATGACGACGATGAAGAAGAAGAAGACGAGGATGAGGAAGACGATTTTTCCTCGTGGGATGACGACTGATGGTCGAACAAAAATATGAACGTCCACTGATATTCATGGACTGCGAAACGACTCATACCGAGCCGGGCGATGATAGCGGAGAGATGGTTGAGCTTGCGATTGTAGATTTCGAAGGCAAAACGCTTTTCGATCAACGCATTCAGCCGACACATATTGAGACTGCGACAAAAACAGCACTGGAGATCAACGGGTATAACGAGAAGTTGTGGGACAAAACAGGTCTGCTGTTTTCGTCCGTCGCCGAAGAGGTATTCAATCTGATTTCTGGTTCAACGATTGTTGCGCATCATGCAACTTTCGATGTCAGCTTTTTGATCTACGAGTTGAGGAGGTGTGGATTCGGTTACGAGGATACGCGATTCATTTCGTACCACACACTAGACACATATACACTCATCATGCACCATCTAATCCCACCGCTCAAAAGGGCCACATTGGCCGCGGCTTGTGAAGAGCTTGGAATCAGTAACGATGGCGCGCATTCGGCTTTGGCGGATACGCGCCGAGCCCGTGATGTATTTTTGGGACTAACTGAACGCGTGGAGAAAAGCCGATGAGAGTAAATGCGTATCTATTTCCTCGCGTTGTCGAGATCATGCAATCGGTGGATGAAGAGACTGTCAAACTATTGGAGAAAGAGGGTCTCAAACTTGCGGAGAGAGTGCAGGCGCTGGATGAGCAGGTAACTACACTTCAGCGTATTGAAAAGAGCTTCATAGACGAAGTGCGTCGAACATCACGTGGAAAGTCGCCGTTGAGAGCGTTGGAGGATCAGCGCGCCGAGCTTGAGCCATTCGTTAACACGATGTCACAAAACTTTGTCCTGTTGACCTTGGAACTTGCCCGAGGTTTCCATTTGGCGTGGAGAAATATTCGAGATTGGAATGACGATCTGCGTCCGCATGAGCTGATGTTAGCTCCAAAAGAAGATGACAAGGCGCAAAGCGGATATGAACAGTTGCAACAAAAGGCGGCTGAGTTTCAGCTGAATCAGGGAGTTGCCGAGAGTTTTGTAACGGCATGCATGGAGATTGGGAATGGGAAGCGGTCACTACTTGCGATGATGGACCAGATCATCCCCATTCTTGATGGCTACATCTCCAAACTGCATCGGCGGCATTCGTCAGAGGGTATTCAGATCCACGTCTCTCCGATTGTCACAGACCTCGCTATTCTCGTGTTTGAAAACATAGACGCACACGGAGAGATTGCAGGTGGGACAGAGCCGGATAAACTATCGGCGTATTCAGCTCGCAAAGCCCAGTTGATTGTTGAGGCCGTCAAGAGCGGCGTGATGGGGGAGATTCTGCATGGAAAATTCGGCTTCGTCGATTACGTGCAGAACAACTTGATGCAGTTGCAGCATAAGCTTGAAGATATTGTTCGGATTTATAGCAGCCCGATGAAGAGGGTGTCTTCTATCTTCCGCAACCGTATTGAGAATACATCTTGGTCGAAGAGTGAATTTGATTCGAAGATGTCCACCCTCGAGGACCTCGATCCGAACTCCATAGTTATCACTGATAAGTCTGCCCAGCTTTCGGCCAACGAGCGTTTCGATCTCATGTTCAAAAATGAGACCTTGGGCAAGCTTGCTCAAATGCTGGTCGATAGGAATGTTAACGTCGATGAGATCGTCGATTACGTGCTCGAGCGAAAGGCTCAGCTGCGTAAGCATGATCTGGAAATCAACAGCTTTTACACTTGTCGCATCGGACAGGGCAACCCATTTGGGGGCGTGTCTGCTGGCCAGCTCGAGGTTGTGCCCGGCAAGCGTCCCAACGCGCGCTTCGATGACATCATTGGAAGCGGCTATGACGAGGTTGGGAATTTCATCGAGCACATCAAGACATCTGCTGAGTGGTATTCACTCTACATGGCTACGTCACCGCGGAAGATGGCAGACAAGGCAAACGTATTGCTGATAGGTCCTCAGGGCTGCGGTAAGACGGAAGTTTTGCGCGCAGTTGGTGCAGAGGAGGATAGCATCAGTATCTTCGCTGTAGGTTCTGACTTCCTCACCTCGTGGCTTGGGGAGGCGCAGAAGAATCCGAAGCGGCTGTTCGAAGCGGCGGTGAAGCTACAAAAGGAATCGGACAGGCACGTTCATATTTTGATTGACGAGATTGACTCGGTATTGCATAACGAGCGGGATCTGACCCAGATCAACCTCTCCCTCGAGTTCCAGATGATCATGGACGGAGTCGTGGAGTACCCACACATATCCGTGTGGGGAACGACGAATCGACCGGAGCGCATCCCGATGCCCATGATCCGCCGTTTTGCTAAGGTCCTTATTGTCGGCGAGCTGGATCAAGACGACCGCATCAACCTTCTCCAACACTTCCTTGGTTTCATGCCTGTCTCGGATGCCTACACGGACAAACGGTGGGAAGATCAGGCTAAGCGCCTAGTGGGTGCGACGGGCGATGTTGTGCGCAAGGTGGCAGATCATGTTTGGCGTTCACGGCTACCGGGCTTCATTAAGGATCATCCAGATGACGCCAAGCGCATGATGAAGGTGCTCGAGATGCACTCTCAAGGGAACAGGTTCGATTTTTCCGAGTTTGACAAGGGTATCGACGAGCGAAAATTCGGTGGAAAAAAGACCAGCAAACGTGAGAAGTTCTTGCGCGAGCTTAGTTCAGTTTTCCAGGTTGAGCCAGAGGATACGGATCGGGCGATTGAGATCGCGCTCGATAACGTCGGCATCATCAACGAAATAGAGACGGCCAAGACGACCTACGCGGATTCAAAAAAGTTCCTGGCGCAGGTTAAGGATGGTCGTGCTGGTGGTTGACGAAAAGGAAAAGTGGCCAATGCCTGAAGAGCGCGCACAACTCCGTCAAGATTCGGAACTTGTGAAGAGATTCCAAAGCGACTATCAGGAAGCTGGTGAAGCTGGTGACGTTGTGGGTGAAGTCGGCATGCAAACCGCGCGTGCGCTCCTGAGGGTCAACGGTAAGTGTTTCGCCCGAGACCTGCGTAAAGGCTACTGTTTTTCTTATCCCGGCTCGTTCAAAGTTTACGAAGCTCAGTCGGACGCTGTACCCGACGACCGCATCGAGGGTAAGGTTGTATTACCCGTGACAGATCACGGGCTGCGTGACCGTATGGGCACGCGCCTCGATGCGGATCTTGTTTGCACGCTCCATCCCCGTCTCAACACCTGGCTATGACCAGACACACCAAAGGAAAAAGTAATGAGTGAAGAACGAAGAGTCATCAACCGTGTCCCCGAAAACACCGTCCTCAATTCCGACAATGCTCTCAAGTTTCTCGATGGGGAAATTGGCGAGCTGACTGAAGATGCGGAGATATTCCACAACGGCACTAAGCTCGAGAATGATGTGCACTACAAGATCGTGCGAAAGCAGGAGATCGACGACAGGGTGACGTTTGAGCTGAACATGAAGGTGCAACTGCAGCCGAATGACCGACTAAAGGTCGGATAAAAATAGTGCTGCATATTTTAGCAGCACTATTCGCCCTAATTTCGTCCCGGATTCTCTGGAGGTATTCCAAAGGGAATCCGGGAGCGAGAGATTTGCGCTACGCCTCCATCAGTCTGATAGGTGTAGCAATATGTGAAGTCGTATTTGTTGTGATGGAGAAAATATGAAGCTGATCGACGATAAAGAATTACGCGAGAAGATCCGCCTCAAGTGTCTCAATGATTGGGACATCGAGCTGAGTGAGGATCAAATCACGATGGGCATCATCGAGCAGGAGGAGCAAAAGCTCTCCATTTTCCACAACCAGCTTTGGCCCAACAAGCGCAACTACAAAGACAAAAACGACGGCTACAAGTGGAAGACGCGTGTAACGTGGGACAAAACGATCGACGGATATCGAACGATTGCCTTACGCAACGGCTTTGCCGGCATCGATGCCACGAAGTTTATCGAGAGCGACGGGAAGCTCGTGATAGCCAGCGTGATCGTCTACAAGGTTCAAAGAGACGGCAAGCGCTACCCCTTCGTCGGTGAAGCTCGATTCGAGGAGTTTGCACCGCGTGACAAAGATGGCAATCTCAATCTGACGGGGCAGTGGAAAACCGCACCGTACAATCAGCTGAGTATCGCCGCGCAGCGTCAGGCGCTTCGCTTGGCGTTTCAGGAATGCAACGACGGCCAAACCGAACTTCTCGTCGCTCCGGATACCGCCGCCGACGTTCCCGAGCCCGATCCCGAGCCGTCACGAGGCGAGTCAGCGCCGGCACCAGAGCCGAAGCCCGAGGTCGCCGCTGAACCCGAGCAACCCGAGCAACCCAAGGGCAAGTTCGTAGGCATTCCCAGAGATGGCTTCAAGTTCGGGCAGATGTACAACGAGCAGGAGCGTATCGTTCTCAAGACGAAAGTTGCAGACGGGTCTCACGATGGGCACTTCTTACTCGCGCTCGATAGCGGCATCGCCGTCGTGGTGAGCCCCGAGGGGTACGAGGTTAGTCGGAGGGAGAGAACGGATGAGAATCCGGGTGGGCGCCCATGGAAGGAGGGGAAGAAGTATTACGGGGGAGAAGTGATCGAGAAGATCGCAGAGGCCAAAAAGGATCCCAAGAGTCTATGGCTCGCACTCGACAGCGGATTCAAGGCCAAGGTGGATCGGTGGGGGAAGGAGACAAAGAAAAAAGAGCGTAAGAAGAAAGAGGAACCCAAGAAGAATGAGTCTCAAGAAGAGGCCGAGAATAATGGGATCATCCAGATTGATGCGTTTCGCAAGCTTGGGACGGTTGAGGAAATGCGCAAAAACCTCTATCCCGTACTTGCGAAGTGGTGCCGAGATGTGAATGAAGGTAAAAAGATTTCCCCCAAGACGGCTTATACACAGCTCAACGGCGTCACTTTCGAGGGGGGCAAAGGGATGAGTGTCGAGGATTTTCCCGTACTTTACGAATGCCTCGTTGAGAGCCTTGAGGCACATGAGAGGGGCGAGACAGTGTCGAATCAGCCGGAGAGTCCAGTTGCATAAAGGTAAGGCAAAGCTGGTAGAGGGTGGGATAGATCATGGAACTTCCTGGAAAGACTTAATGATCCCGCCCACAGCCACGGCTGAGGAAGTCGCAGACGTATTGTGCGATTCATTTGATGAGGAGCTGATAGAAAAACTAGTGGAGAGACAGCATTGAATCGACCAGAATGGCAAAGCGGTGAGTATGGGATGTACCTCGAGTCTCCATACAATCCGAATTTTATCGAAGAACTCAAACGAACCGTGCCGGCCGATGAGCGTAAATGGGATCCAAATCGAAAGCAGTGGTGGATCTCAGACGCGTATTTGGACGAGGTTGACGCCTTGCTCTTCGACCATTTTGAAGAGTCGGGGTATGGGAGAGATGATTGATATGCAATAATCGTCTCGGTGTTTCATTTCCGAGACCGGGTGTGGCTGATCGTCATTTGGGTCATGCTCAGCTTGTTCGCCCTCAGCGTATTGTACCGAGAGCTTATTCGTGGCTGAAAGAAAACAGTATTCAAACGTTGAGCGCAAGCAAGCATTGCGGCTTCACCATAAAGGGTGGGGCTATAATCGCGTTGCCGATGTAATTGGCTGTTTCCCGAGCACGGTAAAGAAGTGGGTTGAGGCAGCGGGACAAGAAAAGCATCCTGGTCCGAAGCATCCTAAGCGCAAGCGAGATGCCGCGATCAGCTACTACAAAAAGAACGGTGTAAGTGTCGCCGAGGCGGCCAAGCGCTCCGAGATCCATCGCGTTACGCTTGCGCGATGGCTTCGTGAAGAGAATATAGAAATGAAGGTGTCGAAGGGGAGGGTCAGTCGAGAGGATGTGTTGGCCGATATTTCTGCGGGCATGAAAAAGAAAGATATCGCCGAGAAGCACAAGTGCTCGGAGAGCTGGGTGTACAGGATCCAAAGTGGAGGCTGACGTATCACACGCCGTAGTGAAGCTCGAGAATGGCGCCTTCGACTTCGGTAAGCCGCTAGGCTGGATTGATATTCAGCTATGGAACTTCGCCCCGATCTGGCCTGGTCGCGCAAAAGCGCGCCTTGACCCAGAAAAACTTGAGCGCCAACTACAGCGCGCCTATGAGGTGACTAAACCTCAAGGGCTGTTGATCCTTTGGATGCCAGCCACAGAGCTTCACAGGACACCCTTCGACCCTCTGGATAACTGTGGCCACTGGACAGCCATGTCCACCATCATCTCAGGCTCTAAACCTATCCATATCGGCTACGTCTATAGCAAAGGGCACAATCAGACAGCTAACTGGGGCTGCAAGCTAATCCTCGACACAGAAGGTCATCGCGGCCCCTCTTCGTCACTGGCCATGAAATGGCTGTTAGATACGTTTATGGATAGTAAAAGTGGTTTTGTGGCCGATCCCTACGCCCACAAGTCAGCAACGCTTGCGCAGTGGTGCAGAAGGCTAAATATCCCTTATTGGGGATATATTCGAGGGAAGAAGAATTTTGAAGCAGCACAAAAGATACTTGCACAAGTAGAGCTTCCTGGTATACAACAAGCTCTCCTATAAAGGGAAAGGACAAATTATGGCCAAAAAGAAGAAGAAAAAGAAGTCACCCAAGAAGAAGGCAAGCACGAAGGCGT